>Ga0074199_1000127_pt1 | contig 126066 bp, 106 predicted proteins | sample EPASupsiteSAE347_FD_64528 | JGI IMG/M metagenome (GOLD analysis project Ga0074199, IMG submission 64528) | Bioremediated contaminated groundwater from EPA Superfund site, New Mexico - Sample SAE3-47 | ecosystem: Environmental > Aquatic > Deep subsurface > Groundwater > Contaminated ...
AGAGCGTATTAGCGACAAAGAATTCCTCGGAAATGCTTCTCTTTTTGCGCCGTCTTCCCAAAGGATCAAAAGCACAACTGGGTGATGCTACTTATTTCATCAAGAGTGGAACGTCTTGGGCCGAAGTTGGCCGAAAGTACGGGGCGCTGGCAGAAGAAAGCGTTGGTCAGCAAAACCGTTCCGAGGCGAGAGCGGATGCGACCGAAACTGATCGGCTCAAGATGCAAGTGAAAGCGTTCTTGGAATCAGGCAGCCAGGGGGAGATGTCTGGTGTCGTGAAAGAGCTGCAATCTTACATCAAGAAAACCCCCGACTCGCCTGAGTTAACAAATTTTGTCCGGGAGCTTTTGACTTCAATCTTTGTATTTCGCAACACCCCCTCCGCGAGTGACACAAATAGGTACCTTGCATGGGACTTTGCCCGCCGGTTGAATCCCGCGATTATTGATATTAAAAGCGGACCGAACGGTAGCATTTTTATCGATTACTCGCTTCGCGGCGACGAAGAAATCAGTACAAATCTGACATGGGACGATACGGGTGAATCCTCGAAGAACATGGTTACGGACGCTGTTGTTTCGGCCACAATTGCTCGGGCGCGTCAATCCGAGGCGGGAGGATTTTCTTGGAGAGAATCTCTGGGATTTGTGGTTGCGGGGCTTACTATCGCGGGGCTTCTTGTGGCAATCCTTTCTTTCTTACCTCCGAGATCCAAAATTGTTTCTGGGGGGATGGTTATAGGCCAGGACGGAAAAGTGATTCAGGAACGGTTGAATAAAAAGGGGCACTTGGAAAAAATTCCTGTGTCTGAATTAAAAAACTTGGAACGTGCTAAACTTAAAGCAATGAAGTTAGACTCTGTAACATTTAAAGCTGCTCAAAAAGCTGGAATCGACGCGCTCGCGGAGTTTGTGAGGGCTTATTGTTTCCAAAATTTCAAATTTGCCGAACCTTATTGTTTGAGAAGATTCGACTACCCCCAGATTCCGGACTGGGCCACAGAAATTGCGGCGAAGTTTACGAAAATCGCCAATGGAGAACAGCCGGTCAGCTCCTATGCGGATTTTCAAAGGGAAATGACGCGTCTGAGGTCAAGGGTGGAACAACTGGCTTTCAATTACATGGTACGATCCGCACCTCGCTCCGAGGCGAGGGCGGATGCTGCTGAAGCCCATCAGCTTAAGGTGCGAGTGATGGGTTTCTTGGCAGCAAAGAAATGGATGAATCGGGTTTTTTATCAAAGGCCTCGTGTTTTGAGAGAATGGCGATCTTACATTAAGAAAACCCCCGACTCGCCTGAGCTATCGAATTTTGTCCGAGAGCTTTTGACTTCAATCTTTGTATTTCACAACACTCCCTCTACGAGTAACATAAATAAGTATTTTGCATGGGACTTTGCTCGCCGGTTGAATCCCGCGATTACTGATATTAAAAGCGGATCGAGCGGTAGCATTCTTATCGATTACTCGTTTCACGGAAAAAAAGAAACCCATAAAAATCTGAAATGGGACGATACGGGTAAATCCTCGAAGAACATGGTTACGGACGCTGTTGTTTCGGCCACAATTGCTCGGGCGCGTCGTTCCGAGATCCGAACGGAAGCAGCGGTGATTACTAACAGTCCGTCGCTATCCACGGGTATAGGTTTCACAATGGATGCCATCGCTGCGCAGCTCAGGGTGGCGAAAGAAGTTGCCGGAAACATTGTTGCCATTGGAGTCACGAAGCTGAGGTCCTGGATAGTGATCGCCCGGGCGTTCTTCTCCGGACATTTCCAGACAGCGCCGAAGATTTCCGCAACCTTCGCTACGAAATGGCCCGCATTTCATGCCATTCTTGCTCATTCCGCAACCGCTTCCGCGGAACGTGTGGTCATTGACCAGCGGCAAAATGTTCCGGACGTCTCGAGTGTACTGCCTTTGGTGAGCTTTGCCCTGTATAATCCGAAAGCAGCTGTTGTGCTTGCCTTGATCGCAAATGACAATGCTGTGGATACTTTTGTTAAAGAGCTTTCGGCGATTAGCCCGAACGGTAAACTACCAGTCAATTTTAAGGTCCAGGCATTTGCGAGTGAGAGGAACTTTGTCGGAGCATTTGCCGGACTTTATAACAGCGCGGTCCCATCCGGGAAATCCGTGGCGCTTGTTACGGACCGTGGAAATTCCATTGTAACCGACAAGATCGGGGCGCGAAAACATTTCTTGAGCGTGGTGGGTGCTCAGGATCCGTTAAAACAGACCGCCGCCGCCCTTCTTGCGGCAAACATGCTTCTTGATGAGGCGACTTGGTCGATGGGTTACCACTTCGTGTCTGTCGACGAACTGAGTGGCCTGGCAGCCTTGATGGCTGAACTGACCAACTTCATTACCGCTCAGGCGAAGGTGTTAGCTTCAGCATAAGCAATATCGAGCTTTGGAGAACGGGAAGCAGTAGAAATAATCTCGTGGGAAATTTCTTAAAAGTAGCGTTTCTTTTGGCGCTCCTGACGCTTTTGTTGGTTTTTTTTGGGTTTGTTCTGGGCGGAGAGCGCGGGATGGCAATAGCGTTCTGCCTAGCCTGTGGGATGAACTTTGGCGCTTACTGGTTCAGCGAAAAAATCGTGCTATCAATGCACCGGGCGCAACCCCTGACCGAAGGCGAAGCCCCCGAAGTTTTTGAGATTGTGAGGCGACTTTCGGCAAAATCCGGCATTCCCATGCCGCGGCTTTATATGCTTCCGTCGGCTTCGGCGAACGCTTTTGCCACGGGCCGCGATTCCGGGCATGCGGCGATCGCGGTCACACACGGTATCGTCGGACTTCTTAACAAGGAGGAGCTTTCCGGCGTGCTGGGGCATGAGCTGTCGCACATTCTGAATCGAGATATTCTGCTCTCCACGATCGTGGCGACTATGGCTGGGGCTCTTAGCATGATCGCCTCTCTATTTCGGTGGTCATTTTCCTGGGGCGGAGAGCGTGATGAACATGATCGTAGTCATCCGTTGGCGCTGGTCCTGGGATCCATCGTGATGCCTTTTGTTGCGATGCTTATTCAGCTCGCGATCTCGCGCTCCAGAGAATACAAAGCGGATTTCGGTGGGGCCCGGCTTTGTGAAGAACCGCTTTATCTCGCGAGTGCGCTTAAAAAGATAGGTGCCGTTTCCAAACGATTTCCGCTTCGCGACGCCGAACCTGCGACCGCCCACCTTTTCATTACAAGCCCGCTTTCGGGCAAGGGATGGTCTGCGCTCTTCAGCACGCATCCCCCCGTGGAAGACCGCATTGCTCGTCTTGAGGTCATGGGCCGTCCTCAGGAGGGGCCGGAGCTCCCGGTTTGAAAGCATTGACGATGAGGGAAGCAGCGGTTAAAATACCGCCTCTTTCAAAACCAACACCCATAAGGAGAATCGCAGAATGGCTTATGTTATTACAGAGAAATGTCACGGCGAACGCTACGGCCTTTGCGCCGGGGTTTGTCCCACGGAAGCGATTTATCCCGGAACATACCAGGGCAAAGATTTCATGGTGATCGATCCGGCGGTCTGTATTTCATGCGGCGCCTGCGCGTCGGAATGTCCGGTGGGTTCGATCGTTGAGTCCGAGGATATGGATCCGACTTATGCCAAGATCAACGCGGACCTTTCAGCTCAGTTCAAGGCGAACCCCAAGGCGACACCTCGTTCGAAAGATGAAGCTCCGAAAAAACCGGGGAACAAGCTGAAATAAAAAAAGCCGTTCGAAGTTCCTTTGAGTTTTCCTCAGGTTGCCCCCGCGGCTTCGTTTCGCGAAGTGAAGTTGCGGGAGCGAGCGTTGTCTTCGCAGGCAGTACAGCCATAAGGAAATCAAAATGCCATCTATCGACGGCTGCAAGGACCCCGCCCTTCTGGAAAAGATCCTGAAACAATATGCCGTGGAACTCGCTCTCGAAAATACCGCGGTCCGGGTCGTGGCGCGCGGCCTGTCGCTTGTCGGGGTCGGCCTGCGTCCCATCTTGGACCATTTCATTTTCCGGACCGTCCATCTCAAGGAAAGAGCGGCCGAATTCCTTGAAATGGGGTACGAAAGAGACCCCGCCGCCAAGATCCTTGAACGTAAAGGGCACAGTGTGGAGGTTTTTCGCAAAGGATGCGCTCCGGCGATCCTGGTCGAACATCCCCATGAAAAGACCGGGTTGGAGTGGGTTGCTCATTTCGGGGATAAGAAGCCTTATGCCATGGCGCTTCGTGTGGATGACATTGAAGAGGCGGTTTTCCATTTGGAAAAACAATCCGTAGGGTTCTTAAGGCCCCCGGCCGGAAAATGCGGAGAAGCTCTTCGCGAGATCGCCGCGTTGCCCGAAGTGAAAGAAGGTAAGAACGCTCACCATCTTATTCTGGTGGAACGGCATGCGAGCGATCAGCGTTTCTACTCTCCTGATTTTTGGATCCACCTCGTTAGAGATTAGCGGGTCAATATTTCGACGAGTTGATTTGTCATTAGGAATGTGGAAAATTTTCAACGTTGTTTTTGAATGGACGGAAGCGTTTTTGGCGCTTCCTATCTCTAACGGGGTCCATTCATAAAAAGGAATCTTATGATCATCGGACTCACAGGCAAGAACGGATCGGGGAAGGGGGAAGCGGCGAATTTCTTAAAAGACCGTGGCTTTCATTATTATTCGCTTTCCGACGCGCTTCGGGAGGAGGCCAAGAAACGCGGCCAGGAGATCGCGCGCGATGCGCTTGTCACACTCGGAAATGAACTGCGAGAAAAAGAAGGATCGGGCTGTCTTGCCGAGAGGATCTTCGCCAAGCTGGACCCCGAAAAGAATTATGTGATCGATTCCATCCGCCACCCTTCCGAAGTCCAGGTCTTCCGACGGCGCGGTGATTTCACCCTCGTTCGCATCCATGCCCCTGAAAAACTCCGTTTCGAACGTCTCAAACAACGCGGCCGGGAGAACGATCCCCGTGTCTGGGAGGACTTTAGGGCTCTTGAGGCCAAGGAAGCGAAAAGCTCGAACAGAACCGACCAACAGCTTGACCAGACGATCGCTTTGGCGGACCTCCAGGTCGACAACAACGGGCCGCTCAAAGAATTGCATGAGAAGGTGAAGTCGATCTTTCTCGATCTCGCCCAGAAGGCCCCGAGACCGGGCTGGGACGAGTATTTCATGAATATCGCCAAGGTCGTGGCCATGCGGTCCAACTGTATGAAACGGAAGATCGCCGCCGTGATCGTGAAGGACAAGCGCATCATCTCGACCGGTTACAACGGAACGCCCCGGGGGATCAAGAATTGCAGCGACGGCGGTTGTCCCCGTTGCAATGCAATCGATGCTTCCGGAAAAGACCTGGGAGAATGTCTTTGCTCGCATGGCGAAGAGAACGCCATCGTACAGGCGGCCTACCACGGCGTGAGCGTTAAAGGCGCCACGCTTTATACCACTTTTTCCCCTTGTCTTATGTGCACCAAAATGATCATTAACTCCGGGATCGGCGAAGTCGTCTACCAGGGGAATTATCCGTTCTTGGAAACCTCTCTCAAGCTGCTCGAGCAGGCCGGCGTGACGGTCCGCAAGATCACTTTTCCCTGACCGGGGTCTTTATGACCGAAGAAGGTAAAACCTTCCCTAAAGGTCCCGGGCTCAAAGGGATCGTTCAACGCCAACTCGAACAAAGCTATCACAGTCCGCTCATCGATAAGATCCGCGCTTCCGGATTTTCTCTGAAGACGGGCCGCATCGAGATCCATCTCGCCAAGGAATTCGGTTTTTGTTACGGGGTCGAACGCGCCGTGGAATATGCCTACGAGACCCGCGCACGTTTTCCGGACCGGAATATTTTCCTGACCAATGAGATTATCCACAATCCGCGCGTGAACGCGGAGCTTCAGGGGATGGGCGTGAAGATCCTCACCGGCAATGCCTCGCGTTCCGAGATCACCGAAAAGGACGTGGTGATCATGCCGGCCTTCGGGGTGCCGGTCGAAGCGCTGAAAGAATTTCAGAAAAAACACTGTGTGATCGTGGACACGACCTGCGGGTCTGTCATGAGCGTGTGGCGTCGCGTGGGATCTTACAGCCGCGATGGGTTTACATCCGTGATCCACGGTAAGTACGACCATGAAGAGACGCGCGCGACTTGTTCGCGGGCCTCGAAATATCTTGTGGTGAAAGACAGACGGCAGGCGGAGCAGGTTTGTAAATATATCGAGGGGAATGGGCCCGCCACAGTACGTCGGACGGGTCCGTCCTCTGGCGGAGAACGGGGAACGTTCCTCGAAAAATTCAAGGACGCCTGTTCGGAGGGTTTTGATCCGGACAAGGACCTCGGAAAGATAGGATTCGCGAACCAGACGACCATGCTGTCGCGCGAATCGATCGAGATCTCGGACATGTTGCGCGATGCCCTCCGGGTCCGTTATGGCAATGGCGAACTTCCGGACCGTTTCCGTCATTTTGACACGATCTGTTCCGCGACACAGGACCGGCAGGATGCGATCCGCGAGCTTGGCGAGAAAAAAATGGATATTATTCTTGTGATCGGCGGTTACCGGTCAAGCAATACGGGCCATCTGGTGGAGATCGCCTCCGAATTCTGTCCCGCGTTCCACGTCGAGGACGCGACCTCGCTCATTTCTCAGGAAAAGATCCGACACAAGAAGACCGGAGCCCAGGACATCCTTGAGACTTCGGGTTGGCTTCCGTCGGGAAAGATCAAGGTCGGTATTACGGCCGGGGCGTCTACGCCCAACCTCGTGGTCGAAGAAGTCATCCAACGCCTTATCGGTATTTCCGGAGAAAAATGACATTCGAAGAATTAGTTCATAAACGGCGGAGCGTGCGTCGGTATTCCGACCGGCCGGTCGCAAGAGAGGACATCCTCCCATGCCTTGAGGCGGCGCGCCTTGCGCCCTCAGGCTGCAATTCCCAGCCGTGGCATTTTGTCGTGATCGACGAGCCGGGGCTCCGGAAGCGCGTGGCGGAGCGGATCTTTTCCGGGATCTATTCCATGAACCAGTTCGCCAGGGAGGCGCCGGTGCTTGTTGCCGTCGTTTCGGAAAAAGAGAAGTTCTTGGCGTCTTTCGGAGGTCAGATCCGGGATACAAGTTATTGTCTTGTGGATATCGGGATCGCCTGCGAACATCTGGTCTTGCAAGCGCAGGAACTCGGGATCGGGAGCTGTTGGATAGGGTGGTTCGATGAGAAGACTCTGAAAGAAGAGCTGAAGATATCCAAAGGAAAAAAGATCGATATTGTGATCGCTCTCGGCTATCCTGCGGAAGATAAGACCGTCCCTAAAACACGAAAAGCTTTGGCGGAGATCAGTTCGTTTAACGAGTACGTTTAGCCGGGCAGAGCGTATTTTTAAAGGAGGAGATCATGAGAGGAAAAATGGTTTGTGCGTTCCTGGTTCTTTTTCTGGCCGCTTTCGCGGGATCGCCGGCAGTGCATGCCGAATCAGATTTCGAAGAGGTCTTCAGCGAGGATGATAACGGGGGATCGGACCCTTCGGCCTTCGAGGGCGATACGGACTCTATGCCCGGCGAAAGGGCTCCTGAAAATCTTCCGATGGAGGATGCGCCCGTCGATGCCGGAATGGGCGTCGAGGTTTGATCCTCAGGCGCGGCCGGACACTTCGCCGGTTTCCGTATTCACGCGCAGGATCGTTCCCGTTTCCGCGTAGAGGGGCGCCAAGACTTCCAATCCCGTTTCGAGCTTCGCTTTTTTAAGCGACCGGCCCGAGGCTGATATCCCTTTAACAACAGGGTCGGTCTCCGTAATGGCGAGCTCGACATAGACCGGAAGCTCCAGCGAAACCACCGCGCCCCTTAACTTCAGGGCCAGCACTTCCTGGTTTTCCTTCAGATAAAACTTTTGTTCCCCCAATTTTTCCGCGGTGAGCATGAATTCCTCGTAAGCCACGTTATCCATGAAGTGATATTCCGACCCGGTGATATACTGAAAGACCGCCGGCACTTTCTCCACATCCGGCACTTCGAATTTTTCGCTCGTCTTGAAGGTCTTATCCTGCACCGCGCCGTTCAGGAGATTGCGGACCCTGGCCTTGACCATGGTCGAGGCCCCGCGCGCGGTGGGCGCCGCAAATTTGACATCAAGCACGAAATACGGCTGGCCGTCCACTTCGATATAAAATTTCTTTTCTAGTTCATTCGCCGAGATTTCAGACATAAAGGATCCTCTTAGGGGATAAGAACACCTGCTTGTGAATGAGGCAGCATTCTATACGATACCCCGGGAATGGGAAAGGCCTTCTGCGGGATCGTGACCGGGGTTTACTTACCCCATGAAATCGGCCATAATGACCCTCGCGTGAGTTCCTAAAACCGCTTCTGAGGGATCCGGATTATGTTTAAAGTTGCGAAGATGATCTATTTTAATTATGGGCACCGGCTTTTGGGCGGGCATGACAAGTGTTCTCATCTTCACGGGCACAGTGCGCGCGTGGAGATCGAGATGGCGAATCCAGAGCTCAATCCCAAGGGAATGGTCGTGGATTTTTTTGACATCAAACGGACGATCGGGGAGTGGATCGAACGGCATCTCGATCACAAAATGATCCTCTGGACGAAGGATCCCCTCGCAAGGCTCCTCAAAAAAGCCGGCGAGCCGGTGGTGCTCGTGGACGAGAACCCGACCGCGGAGATGCTTGCCCTCCGGATCTTTCAAGAGGCCCGCCGCATGAAGCTTCCGGTCTCCAAGGTGACGCTTTGGGAGAATCAGGACAGTTGCGCGGTCTACTCCGAGTCATGAGTTGGGGGCCCGGAGTCCGGAGACGAAACTTTTTTACTCCCAACTCCTAACTCCGGACTTCTGGCTTCTATGTCGAAGACATTATTGATCGGCCCGGCGGGTTGCGGGAAGACGCATCAGCTTCTGGATTCTTTCGGGGAGGTCCTTTCGAGCGCGGCCGATCCTCTTGCCGAAGATCTTTTTTTTGTCGTTCCCTCCGCAGAACACACCGAACGCGTGGTCTCGCTTTTGATCCAGCGGGGTCTTAAAGGATTTTTCCACAAACGCGTGACCACGCTCTCCCGGCTTGCGGGGGATGTTTTTCGCATGACCGATATTCCCGTGGCCTCCAGCTTGACGCGCGCCATGATCATCCGGGACCTTGTGCGCGAGAACGCATGGGATTATTTCGCGGGAGTATGCGATCAACCGGGGTTCCCGGGGCTGATGGCGCAATTCATCACTGAGCTCAAAGAGTCCTGCATTTCCCCGGAGGTTTTTCGCGAGCGCATGAACACGCTTAAGGGTTTTGAACCGGCCTATGCTGCGAAGTACGAAGCGCTCGCCGATTTCTATGAACAATACGAGGCACGCCTCGAAAAGCAAGGGCTTCGGGATAGCCAGGATGCCCTCCGCATCTTCCGAAAGAGGAGAAAGAAGACGGATGTTCCGTTCACGCGATTCAAAGGAATCTGGATCGACGGATTTTTTGATTTTTCGAATTTGCAATTAGAATGTCTCCGGGAACTTTCCGCTATTACGGAAGACATTACGATCGCGCTCACCAAGGAAGAAGGTCAGGAGCGCGAGGACGCTTTCGAAGCTGTGATCCGGACAGAACGGGACCTCGGAAAGCTCGGGTTTAAAACGCAAGCCATGAAGCCCCGCTCTTGGCGCACCGAAAAGCCTTCGCTTCTTTTCCTTCAAAAGAACATTTTCACACAAAAGCCTCAAGGACCGGCGCCGGAAACGGGACAGGACATTGTGATGCTCGACGCCATCGGGACCGAAGGCGAGATCGAACTGATCGCCCGTCAGATCCATAAGCTTTACACGGCCGGGGGGCACCGGTACAGCGATTTTGCGGTTCTGTTCCGCCAGATCCGTCATTACGCGCCAGTCATCGCGGCGGTCTTTTCGCGTTACGGGATCCCTGCCGAGATCCATGAACGCGATCGTTCGAAGTTCTCCTCCTGGATCGCCGCGGCCGCTTCGATCCTTTCGATCTTTCGTAATGCCTGGAGAAGGGAGGACGTTTTCGCTTTCCTGAAATCCGGCTATACGCGCCGTCTTGGAAAAGAAGGTGCTAAGGACGAGGAATGGCTCGCGGAATTCGAGCATCGGTCGTTTCAGGAAGGCGTAGCGCTCACGCGTGAAGCCTGGCTCAGGGACTGGGAACGGGGGGGCTCCGAAACTCTGTCCGAATTCAATCGAAAAAAGAAGGAAGCCCTGAAGGCTCTCGCGGAACTCGAGGACCGGTTCCGGACGGCGAAGACGGCGGAAGATCACATCCGGATCTTTAAACGGGCGGTGTACGAAACTTTCGGGATCCTGGAGATCAGCGATCGCTGCACGCCGTTCACGCGCCGGGACGCGGCCTGTGTCAAAAGATTTGAAGCCCTTCTGGAAGAGATCCAAGGCCACTTCTTGAAAAGCAGGGTTCCGGAAATCTCTTTCGAAAGTTTTGCCGATCATTTTTCCGGTCTTGTGGGACTGGACGTTTATTCGCTCCATGAGCGCGATAAGAACCGAGTGCAGGTCTATGATGTTTCGCTCGCCCGGCAGAAAGAATACAAGGTCGTGTTCGTGGCGGGTCTTCTGGAAAAAGTTTTTCCCATGCAGGTCCGCGAAGATCCACTGCTCTCAGATTGGGAGCGGAAATTAATGAATGGCGGCATGGAACATCCTCTCGCGGAATGTCTTCCCCGGCAGAATATCGAGAGGTTTTTTTTCTATGTCGCCGTTACGCGCGCGAAGGAGCGGCTCTTTTTAAGTTATCCGCATCTTGATTTTGAGGGAAAAGAGTCGCTGCCGTCGTTCTATCTTGAAGAAGTAAAAGAACTTTTCCGCGGCAAGGTGTCCGTAGTGCGTCAGGACCTCTCACGGCCTTTTCCCGCGGTCGACGAGGCGATCACGCGCCGCGAATTGGAAGCTTCGGTGGCCGGCGCTCTTCGCAACACGAAGGGCGAGGAGGCCGGTCTTCATGAGGCTTTCGCCAAACTGTCCGGGGATCCTGGAAGCCGCGAACGTTTTCTTTCCGCACTGAGGCCTGTCGAGGCGAAGGTCCTCGATGAGAAGATCCTCGAAGGGGGATATTTCGAGATCCTGGAAACGAGCCCCACGCGGCTTGAGACTTATGCCAAATGTCCTTTCCGTTATTTTTCCGACAAAATCCTCAAGCTGAAAGATACCGGTGAAGATGTCCGTGCGATGCAAAAGGGAAGTATCCTGCATCATGTTCTTCAGCAGTACTTTGATCCGCGGGGGAAAAAAGATCCGACGGAGACGCTTGAGGCGTTCGTTCGGCGTGAAATAGAAGAAGGTTTCAAACGGCATCCGATGCTGTGGGCGGAACCCTACGAGGAAGCTCTCGATCGCCGCGAACTCTTCGAGATGCTCGTGGATTTTATAAGCTATGAAGAGGAGCGTCTGGAAGGTGCGGCTTTCAAGCCGTGCCATGTCGAATATTCTTTTGGCGGTCCCAATACCGATTCAATCGAAGCGAAGCGGAGATTGGGGTCGTCCAAACTACCATTGGGAAAAGAAATGAAAAGTTTGGAAGGTTTCGGAGAAAATGACCACCCGGCTCTCGAGATCGAAAGCGAAGGAAGGAAGATCAAGTTGCGAGGGCGGGTGGACCGGATCGACGCAGATGAAGGAAAGAAGTTCGCGGTCGTGATCGATTACAAGCGTTCCGCGAAATTCAAGGCCGCCGCTCTCGAGCTCGGGACCGCGCTTCAGTTGCCGCTTTATCTTTTGGCTGCGCAAAAGCACCTGGGCCTTACGCCTCTCGGCGCCGAGATCTATTCCATTCGCGATCACAAAAAGAGCGGGTTTTATTGCGAAGGGAGCGCCCAATTATTCGAAAAAGAATTTTCCGCCAGGTCCCGTCTTCCCGATGAAGTGTTCCAAAAGACCCTGGACCGGGCGGCGGCGTTTGTCCGGAAATTCACAAAAGAGATCACACGCGCCGAGATCCCTGTAAGGCCCCGGGATTGCGAAAGCTTCTGTCCTTACGATACGGTATGCCGTATCGAGAAATGGAAGTTACCGATCATTCTTGAGAGGATCCGCCAAGAGGATGAAAAAAACGGGTTGGTGGAAAAAACAGGAAGCATGGGATGACATCCATTTGAAAACAGGTCTTTTGTGAAGAATGTGTATTGGGCTTGCAAAAAAAATATTCCGTGTTAGCCTTTCCCTAGGAAAACATTTTTTAAGCTTTTCGAAAGGGGAAAATAATTATGACGGCTAGGAAAATCCTCATAGTGGATGACGATCCGGATATTTTGATGGTTCTTGGCATGCGCCTTAGGCCGGAGGGCTGTGAAATATGCGTGGCCCGTGATGGCGAGGAGGCCTTCCTGAAAGCTAAAAAGGAAAAGCCGGACTTGATCATTTTAGATGTTTTGCTGCCAAAGATGACCGGTTATGAAGTCTTGTTAAAAATCCGTGAAGACAAAGAACTGGAACATATTCCGGTGATCGTTATTTCGGCCAAAGGGATCATGGAGAAGTTTTTTCTGGACCTCCCTCACACGGAATTCCTGGCCAAACCTTACGATTCGCTGGAATTTTCCGAAAAGGTCCATCGGCTCGTTGCGAGCACCAGCAGTCCGGATGGGTCGAGTTTTTTTTAAGCGGTTGTTACTTCGACGTTTTCAGTATTCGGGGTTTTAAACCCGCAGTTGTTTTTCCGCGTCCACTACGTCCCGGTCGATCAGGGTTCTCGCGCGTCTCGCTTTTGCCTTAAGGCCTTCGGAGGCATACGGTGCGTTGGCGATCTCTCTCAAGAGTTGGATCACCATCCGGATATAGCGCACCAGGCTCCCCTCGTCTTCCGAGGTCAGCTGACAGATCTTCTCGAAGTCCTTGCCCTGTGTCCACGCCTCGATGGGGCGGGCAAGATGGAAATAAGGGGGTTTGGTGTGGGGCGTGACGCGGAAATTAGACTCCCATTTAAAGACCATCCGGTGATAATGCTGCGTCATTTTCAGTAACTCGCCGTGGTCCTTGCTGAGTCGCGGGGCCTCGTCATTCTTTCTCGGCTCAAAGATCAGTCCCGCCAAAAAGACATTCAATTTTGCCTCGTCCAACTGCTCGAGCGCGCCATCGGTGTACATTTCCGTAAGAAGTAGCTCAAAGCCGAAGATCGAGGCCGCGAATTCTCCTTTGACCGTGAGCATGTCCTGCGCTTCGGCCGTTCCCTGGTCCGTGATGTAACCCATTTCCAACAGGAGCGCGAGCTTGTTCTTCAAAAGATCGAGTCCCTCGTCTCGTTTTCGCTTGGAGGACTGGAAAAAATGGAAGGAGCGGGGATAGATCTCGAGGAGTTTGTGGCCGAGCGTCCTGTAAAGATTCAGAAGCGTCGCGTACGTAGCGTTCAGCTGGCTGCGCACGGGCTCCGGTTTTCCGTAAAGGATGCGCTCCACTTCGGGGAAGGGGATGTCGTTCGGGTGGATACGGCAATAAACGAAACCTTCCGGGTCCATGCCGCGCCGTCCTGCGCGTCCGGCCATCTGGAAGAAATCGCGCGTGGTAAGAGGTTTGAACCCTGTGCCGTAGAATTTTTCAAGCTCGTCGAAGACCACGGTGCGGGCCGGCATATTGATCCCCAGCGCGAAGGTTTCGGTGGTGAAGATGAGCTTGATCAGGCGGCTCGTGAAAAGTCTTTCGATGACCTCTTTAAGCGTCGGGAGCATACCCGCGTGATGGTAGGCGATCCCTTGCTCGATGAGAGGGCGTATTTCTTCGGCGGTCTTATCGCCGGCCAGGTCGTAGCGCGCCAGGAGTTCTTCGTAAAGAGCCCGGACCTGGCGACGTTCTGCTTCTCTCAAAAGATCAAAATGCGCGACCTCCCAGGCCAGCGTGGCTGTGCGTTTCCGTCCGAATGCGAAATAGATGGCAGGGAGTTGATCCCCTTCGATGAGATGCTTCAAGATGTCATGGAGGCGGTTCGGTCGCGCGCGGGGCGGCTGGAAACCGCGGCGTCTTTCCCGCATAGAAAACTGCCAATTGTCGCGCTGGAGGTAGCCTTCCTTTCTTAGCGATTTTGTATTTGTGAGGATCTTGCCTTGACATTGGAACAGAAAATGAAGCGGAACGGGGCGATGCGTTTCCTCGATCACTGCGATGGGACGCTGATGGATCTGCCGGATCCAGTCCGCAAGTTCCTGGACGTTCGGGATCGTGGCGCTCAGAGCAAGGATGCGGATCTCCGGGGGCGTGAAAAGGAGAGCTTCTTCCCAGACCGTTCCGCGCTGGGCGTCGTCCAGATAATGGACTTCGTCAAAAATGACCCAGCCGATCTTTTGAATACGTTCCGCGTTCTCAAAAAGGCAGTTCCGGTAGATCTCGGTCGTCATGATGAGGAGCGGCGCTCCCGAGTTAATGGAGACGTCCCCGGTGAGGATCCCGACCGTTTCTTTGCCAAAGTGTTCCTGGAAATCCCGGAATTTTTGATTGCTCAAAGCCTTGATCGGGGCGGTGTAGATGACCTGCTCGCCGCGCGCGAGGGCTTTTTCAACGGCCCTTTCGGCGATGAGCGTTTTGCCGGACCCGGTGGGCGCGGAAACAAGAAGAGAATGTTCTTTTTCGATCCACTCGATGGCCTGTAGTTGAAACGGGTCCAATTGGAATGACGGCATGGCGGTAGTATAACTTGAAAACCGAAGAACGGGAAATAGGGAACACGAAAAACGAGGGAGCGCAAGTATTCGTCGTTTCCCGCTCTCCAAGATTTTTATCATGAGATTTGTGGTTTGCTTTTTTACTTTGCTAAAGATACACTACCGCGAGCCGAAAATCAGAAAGCGTTGCAAGTTCTATTTCCCCGTGGATGAGAGCTTCCCGGGTTGTCTGAATGAAAAATGAAAGGAAGATGATGTCCCCAAAGTTTTTTCCGAAGTCTCCGGCCGTTTTCCTGTTCTTCCTGTTCGTATTTTGCCCCCATTCCTTTGCTGAAGATATCACCAACGAGATGCAGACTGTGCGTCGCGATACCTACCGTGCCAAACAGACCGAACAGGTTGCGGAGAAATCGAAAGAGAAAGCGGCGGACGATAAATTCAAGACCGGGGTCACGTACGAAGACATCCTCAAAGATCCGGACAATGTCGAGCTGAACGCCCGTTATGCCCAGGAGCAGATCGCCCGCGGGGAACTCCTGAGCGCGGCCGCGACCCTGGAACGTATCTTAATGGTCAATCCCAATCTCGCGGACGTCCGTCTTCTTTATGCCGTGGTTCTCTATCGCTTGGACAGCCTGAACGAGGCCGGGAAAGAATTGGCGGCCCTGAAGGCCGTTACGCTTCCACCCGATATCCGGGAGCAGGTGACCGCCTACGAAAAAAAGATCAAGCAAAGGAAGCGCCGGACCCATATCGGATTGCGTCAAAGCAATGGCTGGGGCTATGACACGAACCGCAATGCCGCGCCCTCCTCAAAGATCCAGCTTGTGAATAATGCGGCTCAGGACCTTCTCGGCTCGAGCAACCGGCGCGCCGATACGAATTTTTTGAATATCTCAAGCGTCGACGTTTCGCACGACCTCGGGTTCCAGGCGGGACATTCGGTGTTCGGGAATTTCACATATTATCTCCAGGAGCAGACAAACGTAAATTCCCTGGATCTTGGCTCCTTCCAGTACGAACTCGGCGGGACCTATAGGAGCAAGTTTTGTGATATCACCCCTTCCTTCGTCGCAAGCGATATTTTTCTTTCCAGCGAGAATTTCTTGAGGACGCAGGGAGGGAATTTTCTTTTTGAACGTGATCTGACCAAAAAGCTCAGAGGATTCTATAATTTCAGGATCGAGCGTCAGGATTACATGAACGTCTCGGAGAATACGAACTCCGTCGAAAACAAGGGGCCCGAGTTCAGCCATGTTTGGGGCGCCAGCTACGTGATCATCCCGACCATGAAGTGGACGTCCAGCATTGGGTATTCGGATAAAAAGGCCAAACAGGACTACAATGCTTATCAGCGCCTGAGCCTGAACAATACGCACACATGGGTCCTGCCGCGGGGTCAGTTCGTGATCAATTCCCTGAACGTGAATTTTGACAGCTACGAGACGCCGGAGTTCTCTGTCGCGAGTATTATCCGGTATGACAGATCCTTGCGGTATCGCGTGACCTACGGGACGCCTCTGAATACGATCTTTTTCGGAAAGATACTTCCCAAACCCCTGAAGGACATTGTTTTTACCGGCTCTTATGAATTTTACCGGGCTCTCTCCAATATCACCAATTACAGCTATACCAACAACAAATTCCAGCTGTTACTTACCAAACGCCTGGATTTTTAACGCCTCGAATTCGGCAAGTCTGTGCTTCCAAGTATCTAACCTCCATTGAAATATAAAATTTATGTGAAAGATTCAATTAAAGCAAAAAGATTAAATTTGCTACAAAATACTATAAAAAGGTCATTGCTTTTGTACTTATGTCCGTGTACATTTCCCCCATGAAGAAAAACATGTGGATCAGCACGATGCTTCGTAGAAAGGGGGCCCTTTGAAAAAGTCTCTCACATCCTTTTTTATTTTCGTCTTTATTTCTTCCAATGCCGCGGCGTTTGCTCAGATGCCGGTTGTGGTTCCCAGATTAGTGTCTTCTCTGGAGGGTCTTTCCAGGATCGGTGTTGTGGCGGCGATCCAGGGTAAGGTGGAAGTGATGATCCCCGGCGCGGCCAGACGCGTTGTCCAAAGCGGCGAAGAGATCTTTATCGGCGATGAGGTAAAAACCGATGAGTTGGGCCACCTTCAGATACTGCTTTTGGACGAAACCGTTTTCACGATCGGTCCGAACAGCGCCATTACCATCGATGAGTTCATTTATGACCCAGGGACCCATGTGGGGAAGGTCGAGGCCAGTATCGCCAAAGGGGTCTTCCGGTATGTCTCGGGAAAGATCGCGGCCAACAAACCCGAGAATGTAATGATCAAGCTACCGACGGCGACGATCGGGATCCGTGGAACGATTGTGGCGGGCGAGGCCTCCGCGACCGGGTCGATGGCGATGCTTCTGGGTCCCGGATCCAAAAATGAAACAGGCGCGACCATCGGAAGTTTTGTGATGAGCGGTACCGGCGGGAATTCCGGCCAGCAGGAACATGTCAATCGCACCGGATTCGGCGTGAGCGTGGATCAGTCCGGAGGCCTTTCGGGCGTATTCATGGTGCCGGAGATCCAGGTCCAGCATTTGGGTGAAGCGCTTTTGCCGGCACAGGGTCAAGGCCCGATGCCTGCCGGCGGAGAGGGCGTTCAAGGAACACCGCCGACTGGTAGCCAAGGTCCCGGAGCTCGGCCGCCGATCGGTCCGGAACCGGGGACCATGCCTGGGGTGTCTGCGCCTGGTCCGGGTCCGGCGTCCCCCGATCCGGTGAAGGCGCCGATGACCACGGGCGTCTTTGGTGCGGGGTTCAATGCGGGGCAGGTATCCGGCGCACAGACGTTCGCGGGTTTTCAAATGACGAATCAAGTCAACAGGATGGGGATTTTTCAGAACGGTCTAATGCAAGATGCCACGATCGCTTCCCAGGATGCCGCGCATAATACCGCGATTCAGAATATCCAGCCTCAAACCGTCAGAGACACCTTGAATCGTGATATGCTCGCTCGCGTTGCATCGGTCGTGACTTATGAGCATATGGGCGGGAGTTTTAATTTCGGGGGCTTGCATGGCACTCTCAATGCTCTTATTAAGGTCGATTTTGATTCCAATATGGTGTTAGGTTCTCAGTCCCATATTGAGATCCGCGTTCCCGACGGAGTATCACCGGGTACGGAGCTTGTAGACGGTTGCATATTGCACGACCAGCCTTTTAATACGGTCAGTCCCCTTGTTCCGGCGACTTTTCAGTGGACCAGCGGAGCTGTACCTGTTTCGCAGCAAATAACGCAGCAGGGGCTGCCCAATTTCAATGCCACGGGCGTTTTTAATCAAGTGACGATCCAATTTCAGGATGTGGTAAAGACGTTGGCGGATGGATCTACCCGGGTAGATCTTGCTGCGCAAGCGAAGGTCACCGTTGATTACGCGCGGTCGACAGACACCGGGACCGGCGAGGCTATCGTTCCCCAACTGTGATCCCTCTGAATTACACCCCCGAAGGGATAAGCAATCAATAAATGCCTGTCCTTTTTTGTTTCCCCCCCGCGGAGGAAGTTACGATATAATAGCGCTGTTCGATTGCCGCGCACATTCGAGGGATTACCGCAATGAAAAAAATCGTCACTTTTTTTCCCGCATTCCTTCTCATTTTTTCCTCGCCCGTTCTTTTTGCGCAAATGTCGCTCGGAGTTTCTGTGGCGCCTGGGATCTCTCAGGACCTTGCAAGGGTCGGGGTCGTGGCCGCGGCCGGAGGCAAGGTCGAGCTCACGACGCCGGGCCAGATCGGGCGCGTAGCGCAGAGCGGCCAGGCGATCTTCATGGGAGATGAGGTGAAGACCGATGCCTCCGGGCATCTTCAGATTCTTCTTTTGGACGAAACTGTTTTTACGATCGGACCGAACAGCACGATTACCATCGATCAATTCGTCTATGATCCCAAAAGCCAAAAAGGCGAGATCAGGGCAAGTATTGCACAAGGTGTTTTCCGCTATGTGTCCGGAAAGATCGCGGCTAAAAATCCGGACAGCGTGAAGGTGAAGCTTCCTACGGCATCTATCGGATTCCGAGGGACGATCGTGGGAGGTTCCGTGGGCGCGAACGGACAAGGGCTTGCGGCGCTTTTGGGTCCCGGGAATAATAACGACGCCGGCGCGCAGAACGGAAGTTTCACGATCAGCGGGACGGGAGGAGGTTCCCAGAATGTGAACCGCACAGGGTTTGGCGTCGAGGTCGGCGCGGACGGCGGGGTCTCGAATGTGTTCCAGCTTTCCGATGCCCAGATCAATGGTCTGACCCAGGGGCTTGGCGGTGGCCAAGGGAGTGGCAGCCAGGGCGGTCAAGGCAGCGGCGGTCAGGGCGGCCAAGGCAGCGGCTTAGGCGGTAACACGAACATGGGGGCTCTTTCAGGTGAAAATAACGTACTTGCCGGTGATAACGTCACGCTCGTAGGCGGTCTGAACAATATTGGCAACAGTATGAATGACGTAAGTGTTCTGGGAGCTCAGAACGCGGCAAATAACAATGGCGGCGCCGTGCCCGATGGAACCACAACCTATGAGCAACTAAGGGCTGCATCCGGATCCGGCCATTATGCCGGCAGCGGGTCCTATTCCGGCGGTGGTGGGGCTTATATGTCTGCCCAAGCCAATATTGTTTTTGGTCCTGGCGGATCTCTTGGTGGCGGAAGTTCCTACGTTTATGTCAATGACGGTACTTACTACGACAGTACGGATATTTCCGGCGGCTCAGGCGCTCAATTTACCGGTAGCGGACCGGCGAGTTTTTCCTGGAACACAACTTCCTCGACTGGCGGGATATTTGATATCACGGCCACACTATCCAATGCCGACGGCGTGACCGCCGAGCAGGCGTCTGTGCAAGTGACCTATAGCACAGGTTCATGTACCGCCGCTTGTCCGGCTTCCGGAAGCGGAGTCGCCACAGCGACGCTTAGTCCGGGAGCTTTACCAGTGACCTGATCAAGGGAAGAAAAGTCGTATCTATTTTGTTCCGATGGGACAGTTTTTCCTGGATTTTAGAGGACTTCTTTCGTTCAGAGCTAAGGAAAATCCTATGAAAAAAAATCTTTGGATCATGATGGTTCTTGTTGCTCTTACGGTGTGGACGTTGGGCGGCGTGTTCGCCCGGGAGGAAACACCGATGCAGGCGGGCGTTGCTGCGGCGGTGAAAGGCGAGGTCAAGGCCGTCACGCCTCCGGGAAAAGCCGCTCATTTGCTTAAGAGCGGGGACCAGGTATTTATTGGCGACAAGATCGAAACAGGAACGGACGGACAGCTTCAGATCCTCCTTTTGGACCAGACGGTCTTCACGCTCGGCCCCTCAGCCGGGATCACGTTGGACGAGTTCATGTATGATCCTGCCAACGATGACGGTAAAGTGAAGGCAAGCATGATGAAAGGGATCTTTAGGGTCGTGTCCGGAAAAGTGGCGCATAAAAAACCGGAGAACATGTCGGTCGATCTTCCTGCCGGATCCATCGGTTTCCGGGGCACGAATGTGGCCGGGATCATTGACGGGCAGAGATCCATGATCGTCCTTTTGGGTCCCGTGGGTGTGGGGCGTATTTATGTGACCAATATTGTGAACGGCGAGGTGGTGGGCGTTGATATCGATCAGGCCGGAAACGCCACGATCGTCGAAGGAGCCAATGTTGCTCCCGCGGCGGTGTTCCAGATTTCGGAAGCGGACTTGAACCGGATCGCCGCAGCGTTAACCCAGCAGGCCACCGGCGCCGGGACAAGTACGACCGGGGTTGATACGGGCGCGACCTCTTTGCCTCAGGGACAAGTGGATGCACAGGTTCTGATGGATCTTCTTAATAACGTGGATAATCTGAACCAAACAAGTACGCTCGGAGCGCAGAATGCGGCGCAGGAATCTGCAAGAGATCATACAAGTGATACCAGTTCCCAGGACCAGGGCAACAACTCGATCAAGTCCGTCGGCTAATATCGTTCTGGGTTCAATTTTTTTAAAACGGAAGTTCTTCCCATGAAAAAAAATCTTTGGATCTTTACAGCCGTTCTTTGGATGGTTTCGGCCGGAGCGTGTGAGGTCCTATGGGCCGAAACGGAGGGGCCGGTGCAGGCGGGAGTTGCGGCATCCGTGAAAGGCGAGGTCATGGCGACGACACCCCCGGAGAAAATCGCGCATTCGCTGAAAAACGGGGACAAGATCTTTATGGGTGACAAGATCGAAACGGGAGAGGGGGGACAACTTCAGATCCTGCTTCTCGATGAGACCTTTTTTACGCTGGGGCCTCTGAGTTCGATCATGGTCGATGAATTTATCTACGATCCCGGGAATGCCGGGAACAAGGCCAGCGTGGTAAAGGGGATCCTCCGGGCCGTATCCGAAAAGACGGCGCAAAAGAGCTCTGAAGACGCACCGGACGGGAGCGATTCGGCATCGGCCGGGCTTCGGATGTAAAAAGGAGACGGGCACTTTTCAAAAAACTCTCGGCCTTTTTATTTTGAATCGGCGGTAGTGACACCATCCCAGCTAAGAGCCGGGGGATTGATCTTGTAGGCAAGAATGCGTGAGACATAAAGCTCGTAGAGCACGCCAAGGTCGATGCCGGGAAGAGTGCTGCGCCGGCAATTCTCGAGAGCCTTTTCGGCTTCATTCCATTGTCGGGCCCGGTAAGCCGCGATCATTTTTTCAAAATGTCCGCGCACTTCTCTGAAAAGCGGCTGGCTCTCCAATGCCGCATCTCCCAAAAGAGCGAAGATCTTAACGGGCTTCGTCTTTCCCTTGACGCGGATGAGATCGATCTCAAGCGAGGCGAATCCCGGAGCCGCAGCGATGGTATTTTGGCCCAGAACGGCCGTGACGCCGTAATTTTTGGAAAGTCCTTCGATCCGTGAAGCCAAATTCACTTCATCGCCGAGGGCCGTGTAATCAAAACGCTGTTCGGAGCCCATGTTGCCGACGCAAGCGTTCCCCGTATTGATGCCGATCCCCACACGAACATTCTCAAAACCCGGCGTGGCCCGGAGAAATTCTTGCATGACAAGGGCCGATTGGCAGGCGTGGAGCGCGTGGTCCGCATCTTCGAACGGGGCGTTCCAGAAAGCCATGATGCAATCGCCCATATATTTGTCGATCGTGCCGCCGCGTTGAAGAATGATATCGGTCATCGGTGTGAGAAAACCGTTCATGAATTGTGTGAGCTCTTCCGGTGTGAAATTTTCGGCGATCCCCGTGAAATTACGGATGTCCATGAAAAGGAACGTCATGGGGCGGATCTCGCCTCCGAGCTTAAGCTGTCCGGGATTCTTGGCAAGTCTTTCAACGAGTGCGGGGGAAAGGTAGCGGCCAAAGGCGCCGCGGATCTGGCCGCGTTCCCGTTCGGTTCCGAGAAAATTGAGAAACGATGATGCCAGATAGATCCCAAAAACAGCGAACGAAGGGAAGACCGGATCGATCAAGAAATTCCAGCGGACGAATGCGTACCAGCAAACCCCGAACGCCGAAGTAATGGCTAAAAAAGCGATGACGGCGCATCGTACGGCGCCGGCCCTGGGCAGGATCAAAATAAGCAGGATCCCCAATAAGGTCAGAAAGGTGAACTCGAGCCCCGCGGCCCAGTCCGGCCGTTCCAAGAAATCCCCGAGGAACATTTGCTCCACGATCTGCGCATGGACCTCGACCCCGGCGGCGCGGGGGTTGAGAGGCGTGGCCCGGAGGTCTTTCATGGCCATCGCGCTTGCGCCGATAAAAAGGACCTTTTCCTGTATTTCTTTCAGGAGCTTGTTATCCTCAAGGACCTTCCAGGCGGGAATAAAACGTTCTTTTTTGTAGCCGGTGTCATACAGCCAGATTCTGCCCATGGCGTCGGTAGGGATCTCCAACAATCCGGTTTTGATGCTGACGAGCCCTGTTTTTTCGCCGAAAGAAGTTTCGCCCGTCGCGCCCGCGAGCGTGATCTTATAAGCCGAAGCGCCCTGGAAGATGCGCATGGTTTCAAGGATGAGGGCCGGATAAAGGGAATTGTTGAGGCGGAAGATCGACGGAACGCGTCGAACAATATTGTCCCATTCCACGCCCATATTAAAACAACCGTTCCCTTTTGCGGCTTTTTCCAGAATGGGAAGATTGACGACCGCCCCCTTAAAAACGGGTCCGATGTGATCGATGGCCCGGTCCTTGCTCGTGCCGTGTTCCAGAAACCCTGTTTTCAGCGCGGGTAACTTTGAGAGGGGCTCGTTCGTAAGACCGAAGGCGAGGACCACGGGAGCTTTGCCGATGGCTTTCGCGAAGATCGTGTCATGGTCCGGGATCATTTCAAGTTGAGCGCGCAAAAATTCGCTGGTGGGGCCTTCTGTCCAGATCGAAAGCATGTTCTGGGGGGAAGTACGGTCGGGTTCCGGGAAGACCCCGTCAAAAGTGATCACGGTGGCGCCGCCCGCCGCGAGGCGCGAGACAAGTTTTGCCAGGACCGTTCTCGGCCAGGGCCATTGTCCGATCTTCTCGAGGCTTTCGTCATCGATATCGATAATGCGCACCGGCGTTTCTTGAAAAACGCGGGGCTTGATCATTTGAAAAATATCGAAGACCTTGGCCCGGAACGATTCGATCTGAGATGGAAAACTGTACTGGAGCGCGAGCACGCCGAAAAGGATCAACGCCGGAATGACGTAGGAAAAGATTTTTCGCATGGGGGATTATAGGAAGAATCGGCGCCGCCGACAAACCTTTTTATGGTGTGGAGCGCGCCCTCCCGTTGACACCATGCCCGCTTTGCCTCGCGAGCGTGTCTCATCACATTGTGATTGCTTTCAAAAAACCCATGATTATTTTCAGGAAATAGATAAACTATCTCTGTCATAGATCCTATCCTTAAAAGGGCTGTCAAGGATTGCCCCAATTCCATAAAGGAGAAAATTGAAAGTGAAAAATATCAAGATCGTGCTAAGCGAAAAGGACATGCCGAAGCAGTGGTACAATCTGGCCGCGGACCTGCCGACCCCGGTGCAGCCGCCGCTTGGGCCGGACGGGCGGCCGATTTCCCCGGACATGCTCGAGAAAGTATTTCCCATGAACCTGATCGAGCAGGAAATGAGCACCGACCGTTGGATCGATATCCCGGAAGAGGTCCTGGAGATGCTTTATCGATGGCGTCCCGCGCCTCTCCGGCGCGCGGTCTATCTTGAAAAATATCTAAAAACACCCGCACGTATTTATTACAAAGATGAAAGTGTCAGCCCTGCCGGCAGTCACAAACCCAACACCGCGGTCGCACAGGCCTGGTACAACAAACAATTCGGCATCAAAAAACTCACCACCGAGACGGGAGCCGGCCAATGGGGAAGCGCGATCGCTTTTGCTTCGCAGCTCCTGGGCCTCGAGTGCAAGGTCTTCATGGTCCGCATCAGCTTTGACCAGAAGCCGTTCCGCAAGAGCCTGATGCGGGTGTGGGGAGCGAACTGCGTGGCAAGTCCGAGCCATGAGACGCATGCAGGCCGCGAGATTCTGAAGAAAGATCCGAAGACGCCGGGAAGCCTCGGCATCGCGATCAGTGAAGCCATCGAAGAAGCCGTGGGCGATCCGAGCGGCAAGACCCGCTATTGTCTCGGAAGCGTTCTCAATCACGTGATGCTCCATCAGACCATCATCGGCCTGGAGGCGAAGAAGCAGCTTGCGTTGGCCGGTGAAAAACAGCCCGATATCGTGATTGGATGCGCGGGCGGCGGGAGCAATTTCGCAGGCATCTCATTTCCGTTCGTTTGTGACAAGGTTCATGGCGCGAAGATCAGGATTATTCCCGTGGAGCCGACGGCGTGCCCGACCCTGACGCGCGGGCCCTTCAGCTATGATCACGGGGACGTGGCGAAGATGACGCCTCTTCTTCCCATGTACACGCTCGGGCACACCTTCATTCCCGAGCCGATCCATGCCGGGGGATTGCGTTATCACGGCATGTCGCCGCTTGTGAGCCAAGGTGTGGTCGAAGGACTTCTCGAGCCGCGCGCGATGGACCAGATTAAATGTTACGAGGCCGCCATGCTTTGGGCCCGGACCGAAGGAGCGATCTGCGCCCCGGAAACGAGCCACGCGATCGCCTGTGCGATCGATGAGGCCATCAAGGCGCGCGAAGAAGGGAAGGAGAAGGCGATCCTTTTTTGTTACAGCGGCCACGGGCTCATGGATCTTTCCGGCTACGACAAGTTCTTGAATGGGGAATTAAAAGAATATTCGCTTCCGGATTCTCTTTTGTCCGAAGCGATCTCCGTGATCCAGCATCACCCGAAACCTTCCACCCAAAAGACCGGAAAATGGTAAAAAATCTAACGGGAACAAGCCTTTTTTTGTTGTTTCTGAGCGGGTGCTCGGTCCCGGCAAACGTGAATATCCCTTCGATTTCCAAAGACCATCCCGCCAACAAATTTTACCAGGCCGCGCAGCAGGGGATGCTCGCAGACAGAGTTTGCCGGGACCATCAAGGGGATCCGACGATCCCGATAGGGAAGATCGAAAAAGGCGAGGGATATACGAGATCTTCAGACCTGATGTCCGGTGTTTTCCGTTTCCGTGAAAATGCGACCGGGAAGCAATATCTCGGTGTTTCCTTTCTTCAATACACCGGATTTCTCCAGATCCCGAAGGTTTGCGCATGGGAAGAGAAAGACAGGGGATAGGGAAGTAAAAAGGGGATAGGCATTCACTGACTGCCTGTCCCCTTTTTTGCTGTAACCACCGTACTTTTTTATGATACCGTTTGACCGGTCCCCCAAGCGAGGCTGTTCATTTCTTGCCAGGTGGTGATGCCCACACGGGAGGCCTGGTTGGGATCCGGAGTGTGGCTTTCTCTCATGGCAAGATCGAAGTGGATCGCAGGGGCTCCGCCCCCATATGACGAAAAAGTGTTTGCGACAATTGCTCCAAAAAAAGACCCGCCCTTTCCGGAGGCTGAGGTTTGTAAAGTGACGGCCGAATTCGGCGCATAGATCCCTCCATAAAAAGAACCGTTCCCGCGGATCATCACGGCGCTTGTGCCGGTCACGTAGATCTGAAGATTCCCGGGTTTACTATCTACAACGGTGGTTCCTATCCCGGTTACGGAAACCGCGCCGTCAACATAGATCTTGACGGCCCCGGTCGTGACGAGCTTTCCTTTGCTTCCCGAAATGCCGATCGAGGTGGTGTGGTAGGTCCCGGCGGACAGGGTCGTGGTGCTGGTGATATCGCTGAGATCAACCTCCGTGGGCGGTGTTGCAAGGTCCACCATCGGCGTGGGGGCGCCCAGCGTCCACCCTGCCGGCAAATTTCCTGTTGTGCCGGTGATCGTCGAGTCTTCTTGTTCGATCACGCTGCTGGGGTCGCCGGTCTCGGCGACCAGGACACTTCCTCGCACGGTGGAATCGTCCAGCTCGATATTTTCGCTACCGGTGGTGTTGGCGGCGATCGCTCCATCGCCGCTGATATTTGACCCGCCGTAAGCGCCCAAGCTTGAGTCATAACTGTCAAAGGTGCTGTCGTCTAATTTTATCGAAGTGATCGCATAGATTCCGTAGTCAAAAAGATTGCCCGGGATCGGGGGTGTTTCGATCTCGGCATAGACCGTGATCTGTGAAGTCTGATAAGCCCTGGATGCGTTATCACAACTGGGCGCGCAACCCGTCGCGTCGATCCTGCGTCTTGTGGTTTGATTGGTGACGGGAGATATGGTGTACCGGAACGCGTGTTGCCCCAGAGCGATATTGGAAGAGGTGTAGGCCGTACTCTCTGTTCCGGTCCGTCTTGCCGCGTCCGTCGTGAGCTCTTTGAGCGCAAAATCGATGCCCGCCTCTGCGGCGTTGAAGGCGAGGACCCGGTTCTGATACCGTTCCGTGGCCTGAATCCCCACCTGATGTCTTGCGAACAATACGGTCGAAAAAAGGCAGATGAAGATCGCGGCCATATACACCGCTAGCAGGACAAAACCTTTTTCATGATTTTTTGTTTTCAGATTTTTCATGGGTTCCTCGCTTCCGCCTGCATGGTCATTTCGATGGGTTGCTCCGGAATCAATCTTCCGTCCGCAAGCTGCCGCTGAGCGGACACTGTGATCGTCACAATTCCGGAAGTGGTGTTGGGTCTGGAGAATGTGAGGGCCGTCACCTCGTTGGCAAGAACAGCTTGCTTTGCTACCAGCGTTCCTGAATCGGTAGCGGTCCGAATGATCTGATGCGTATTCTCGTCCAAGGAGTAGTTGATATCGTACGCCCATAAGGGCAAATAGTTCTGGTCCACAAGGGTCGATTCATCCGGGGAAGGCACAGGGACCCTGAAGTTGATCGTATTTCCATTGAGGGAATTTCCGGTTCCGAAGTTTAGGATCTTGTGATAAGCGGTCTGCCTTATTTCCTGGGCCATTTTGAATAAAGCCTCACGCGGGCCCGCCTCGACGCTCATTTTCGTATGAATGGTGTCGAGTTGATCGTTGCTCACCTTCAGGATACCGAATATACCGAAGATAATGATCGTCGAAATGGCAGCGGTGATCATCACTTCTACGAGCGTGAAACCCGCCAACGTTTTTTCCATCATGTCACCTCTGCGTAATATAAGTCTCAACCGTTTCCGTGTGTTGGCGTCCCGCATAGGACGTCCATGTTACCGTGATCGTAACATCCAACGGATTGGCCGTTGTACTCGCATAGGAAACCGTAATGGTTTCATCAGTCAGAGTCCAGACTCCCGCCACCATGCCGCCCTCCGGATATGCGGCGACAGTACCGGAAGGAAAACTCAAACCTTCGGTGTTTGAAAGATTTCTCATCTGCTCAATGACCCGGTTCGCGTCCTGGATCGCGACCGTGCGCTCATGCATTTCTTCGGAGGCCCGTTGTGTCGCACAATTGGCGCCTACATAGGCGCCGATCATTGCAGTGAGAACAAGAAGCGCGATCATCAATTCCATGATCGTAAATCCGGTCTGACTTTTCTGAGACTCATCTTTGTTCGACATCATTTCTCTTTCCGCCTCATGCTTTTTTGTACACCAAAACCTATTTTAAACCTTTCTACTTAAAATCCAGCATTTTCGTCGATCAAGGCAGGGTCAATGGGTTCAAGTGTGTCTTGCCCTCGGGTTTCCTCAAACGGAGGAAGATCTTCCGCAACAGACAGAGCGGCAGCTGAGTTGTAACGCTCAACTTGCGGCAACGCTGGGAGCTCTTCGAGCTGGTCGGTCTCTCCGGAAAGTTTCGTTGCCGGCGGTGGGCCGCTTTTAGAGAATGTCGTCCATTGGACGATGGTGACTGACAACAGAACAAGGATGATCGCGATTATGATGTGAATCATTTTAATTTCTTTCATAAATACTCCTTCTCCTTTTTATATTTCCCTGACCATCCGAAGTTCCGGCTTGATCGGGAGCCCGGGCGGGCGGTAATATTTAAGTTTCGGGTCGTAGACATAAGCGCGGTTCTTGTAGCAATTAGTAGCTCCTTGTCCGTCCGCGATCAGATTGCCGTATTGGCGTAAAAAACCGCTGGAGGATTTTGCCGCGGTCCCGTCTCCCCCCGTTATATTTTGCGTCCCGTCAACGGCGTAGGTAGCCGTGCTCGATTTGTCTGCGTAGATGATTCCGCTCACCTCCAGTGACGTCGGACGAAAATAAACTACATCTCGGGCGAGAAATGCCGCCGAATGCTGTGGTGAGCAGTACGAATTATTTCCGGAGTATTTGACATTCCCGTCAAAAAAGATGTCGTCGGAAGCGACGACGGCAACGCGTCCGGCAATGGTCCCTTTGACGTGGGCTTTGCCGTTATTGTAGAGGATGGGCTTATCATTCGTCGTACCGTCCGGTAATGTAAACTCGTCGGTTTTATAGGCTCTCGCAGCGGTGTTTGCGGCGCCGCTGCCAAAGGGGTCATAGGCGTTGAAACGCGCCTGGGTGCCAAAAACGACCACGTTGGTTTGAGTTCCTCCGTTGGCCGATTCAAAAGCAAAATAGCGTTCCGCCGTCGTGGTCCCATAGTTCCGCGAAGCGGCGGCGGCGGCGTTATGAGCCTGGTAGAAAGAAAGATTGACCTGATCGATCACCTCTTCTCTGCGGGCATCTTGGTTATAGGCGGTCATGGGCTGCGAGGCCGGTAGTAGATCATGCCGGTCCGCATAGTCACTCGCGTTAATGATCCCGTTTCCGTCGCGATCGATATTATCATTAAATCCGTCCCCGACCGTAAGCGTTCCGTTGATCCCGTCATTCGTGACCCGGCCCTGGGAGTCCTGCGTGAAGCCTCCCACGTAAGTATCTCCGTGAACGATGTTAGAGCTGTCTCCACTGATAAAATTCTCTGCGTGAGTATCTCCGTAAACGTTGATATTGGATCCGTTGAACTGAAGATCATTGGTGTAGTACACCTGGGCCCTGTCATTTTCGTTGGCGGGGACCCCTTCAGGATTCACTCCGTCAGATACTCCCAGGACTAGATTGGTCCCGAGCCCGATGGTGGTCGCGTTCGCGTACATCAGGTATTTTGAAAGATTGGACTGAAGAAAAACCCGTCCCTCCAACTGGCGGGTTTCGCCATCCACTGTCGCCGTTGATGTAACAACAACCCAATCGGTTTGGTCGGTGAGATTCACGGAGAAGGATCCCAGGGTGGCCCCGGTGACTGATGGGAGAGTGTCGGAGATCGGGTCGATATCGATGAATCCCATGAAAGCCGTCGAGGTCTGAGCGATCTGTACCAAAGCGGTCTGTAATCCTGCTTCGGCCCCCGCATAAGCCTGGGCCCTCGTTTTTTCCCGTTCGATATTACGCGATTCGATAAAAACAGAGCTGAAAGCTGCCGAGGAAATGATTAAGATCACCATGGAGACCAAATAGACGCTGATCAAGGCAAAGCCCCGCTGATTCCACATGGGACTGCCGTGTAATATTATTTTGTCCATGGTGGCTCATCCTCCGTTTCTTACGAAAATATTTTCGCCGAATGTTGCCTGATAAGTCCTGGCGGTAGCGCCCTTTTGGCCGGCGGTATCCACTTTCCCTACAGTTAAAACGACCTGGTAGAGATTGGTGTTGACTTGTGTTACCTGGAACGCTGAGACATCGTCCGGAATGATGATATCGGTCGCGAGGACGTTGCCATTCGCGGAATCCAGGATCTCTCGCAGAAGCTGGTTATTCTCAAGGCGGTATCGTACCCATCCGCCTAGCCAGGATTGCTCCTGAGGCTCTCTTACGATGCGGTAGGCGCCCCACTCCGTGGTTTGAGTAAGCGAGTTCTGTACCACATCACCGTCCTTATCCCAATCGACCGGGACTTGGAATTGCACGCTGTTGTTATCGTCGACGTCTGGGAGAGATAAGATAAAATGGCTCTGGTCGGTTGCGGGACTGCTTTCGGCGATCTCCCTGGCAATGGAACGGATCAATTGCATACCGCCTTGATTAATGCTGGCGTTGAGATTTTGCATCCGGGAAATATTATGGGCCGAAACAAGGGTCATGAATAAAGCAAAAAAAAGAAGCGAAAAAAACGCCACAGCCGTAACCGCTTCGGCCAGCGTAAAGCCGCGGACTCTCTTCCAAGCCCTTCTTTGCGTTACTCTCTTTCTAAGGTCCATATTTCCCTCTAGAACCGGCTTTTCATCGTACTGAGTTGAATTTGTTGCGGCCTATTCGCGGCCCCCTGCCAAGACACCGTGACCGTGATCGTAGCTAGTTGGGTATTGGGTCCGATCACCGGATTGGTTTGAATCGTCAGGGCGCCATTTTTAAGATAGGCCGGAATAAAATCAGTCGTGTCGATAGTAGCTAAAGAGGTCAGATCGGTATCTTTGATCGTTTCGAGCGCGGATTGCGCCGCCTGGAGCGCAAGGATCCGGCCCCTGTTATCTTCGGAAATTTGGGCTGTCTTAATGAGAAGTCCTCCCGAGGAGATGGCCGCAAGAGCCAGAATAAGAAAAGCGAACAACATCTCCATCAGAAGCACACCCTTCTCATTCCTGAATCCTCTCATGTACAACATAACTTCTCCTTCCAAGATTTTCTCAAGTTCTTCTTCAATACAAGTATAGGCCTATGCGACAAGTTGTGCAACATTGTTTAACTAGCAAAAACGATCATTATTATGGTAGAAAGTCTTTATTCTGTCAATTTATAACATTTTGACCTCTGACGAGTGAAAATCTGAAATACAGATCTGAAGAGAAAACCAAAGGAGATCTTGTTCCTTTTCCCGCAATCAAAACAAGAAAAAAATTTTTCCACCCCGGGATCTCAACCAAAGAACGATTTTAAGGAAGATTCATTGCTTTTTATCACGCTTTGCTCCTTTGAGCTTTTTCTATTTCTGGATTATTGGCCTTTGGATTTTGTATACTAGTGCGGCCGTTAACTTTCTTTTCAACGCGAAAGGAAGCATGCAAACCCCTTCATTTTTAACCGAGATCCTCCTGGTCCTTTTGATGGCTACGGTGGTGGCCGTGATTTTCGAAAAATTCCGTCTTCCGACGATCCTCGGATTTCTTCTGACGGGTGTGATCATCGGGCCTCAAGGTCTCGGCATCCTTTCGGACAATGAACATATCCGGATGCTCGCGGAACTCGGGGTGGTGCTTCTCATGCTCACGATCGGGCTGGAGTTCTCGTTCGAGCGTTTGCGCGGGATGCAGAATATCGCGGTGATCGGTGGGGCGCTGCAAATCCTCGTTTCGATCGGTGTTTCGATGGCCTTCGGCTGGTGGCGCAGTTGGACCTTTTACGAAGGGTTTTTTCTGGGCTCGGTCATTGCGCTCAGTTCGACGGCGATCGTGTTGAAATACCTGATGGATCGTGGTGAGATCGATTCGCCGCACGGCCGTATCGCGATCGCGATCTTGATCTTTCAAGATCTTGCGGTCGTGCCGCTCATGATCTTCCTGTCGGCCTTCGGGCAGTCCATGAGCTCGGTGGGGTTGGCTCTCGGGCTTGCATTGTTTAAAACGGTCCTGCTCCTGGCCGGCGCCTTCGTTTTTTCGCGTTTTCTTCTTCCGCAACTTCTTTACCGCGTAGCCGCGATCCGGAACCGTGAGATCTTTTTCCTCTTCTCGGTTGTGGTGTGTCTGGGCATGGCGTGGGGGAGCGGTGCCCTCGGACTTTCTATGGCCATCGGGGCGCTCTTGGCCGGTTTCATGTTCGCAAACACCGGATTTTCGCACCAACTGATCGGCGATATCATCCCGTTCCGCCATCTTTTTGTGAGTATTTTTTTCGTTTCGATCGGGCTTTTATTCGACATTCATTTCTTCCTGAACCACATATTCCTGGTGCTTTCGGTGGTGAGTCTTGTGCTCTTTATCAATTTCTTCATCATGACGCTTCTGATCATGGCCTTCGGATTCCCGCCGCGGGTGGCCGTGATCACCGGGTTGATCCTTTCCCAGATCGGGGAGTTCTCGTTCCTTTTGATCGAAATGGCGCGTGAATCCGGGCATATTACGCCCGAACTTTACCAGGTCCTTCTTTCGACGGCGTTCATGACCATGTTGATGACCCCGCTTCTTTTTGCGGCGATCCCGTTCGTTCTGAAGGTCCTGAGCCGGTTCGTCATCTTCGGCGTACCGCCCGAGAAATGGACCAAACAGGATCGCACTCTTTCCTCTCTGACGGGGCATGTGATCCTTTGCGGGTTCGGACCCACGGGGAAGGATCTTGCGGTCGCTCTTCAAGAGGAAAAAGTTCCGTTCGTGATCATTGAAATGAATCCTGTCAGGATGCGTGATGCCAAGAAGATGCATATGAAAGCTATTTACGGGGATGCGGCGAACCAGGAGGTTTTGAAAAGGGTCGGGATCAACCGCGCGCGGGCGGTGATCGTCAGTTTTCCCGACCCTCTTGGGATGGCGCAGATCATTCGCGTGGTCCAAAGTCTCAATCCGGATGTGATGCTCGCGGTCCGTGCGCGTTACGAGGGACAAATGTCGCGTCTTTTTGAGTTGGGAGCGGATGTTGTGGTCACCGAAGAGTGGGAGGCGGGTCACGAATTGAATCGTCTGGTCCTCGGGCAACTGGATATTCCCAGGGAAAGGATCGAGTACCATCTCGATCGCATCCGCTCTTGTAAGGAGATCGCTGTAGAGGAGGCGATCTTCCGGCGCACTTCCAAAATGGCTGTTTCTGGAAAAAGATCCGTAGTAGATTAGTGCGTTCGCAATCCGCGGTTTTTTTTGATCCTCTTATTTTTAACGATCCTCAACGTTAGGGAGGCAAACATGAAGCTGCTTATGAAGTTGGTGGTGCTGTTGGTCGTGGCGTTGGTGGTCTTGGTGCTTGCACGCAATGTGGTGGTGAAGGCGGCGGTGGAGAACGGGGTGAGGATGGTGACCGGCATGCCTCTTTCTTTGGGCAAGCTCGATCTTAATTTTCAGAATTCGTTCGTGGATCTCGAGGATCTTGTTGTGAAAAATCCTTCGGGCTTCCACGATACTTCCTTGGTGGAAGTCCCCAAGATCTTTGTCGGTTACAACCTTTCCGATCTTCTGAAGGGGAAAGTCCATCTTAGTGATATCCAGTTCGATATGAAACAATTCACGGTCGTGAAGAATGCAGAGGGCGAGCTCAATCTGGACCGTTTGAAAGCGCTTCAGGGAACCCAGAAGGTTTCCGCGCAAACGACCCAAAAGAAACCGGAAGCTCCCGCAAAACCCATGCCGATCCAGATCGACCGGATGCGTCTCAAGATCGGCAAAGTCGTTTATGTGGATTATTCCGGCGGTCAGCCCTCGACCAAGGAATTCCGCATCCATCTGGATCAAAGCTACGAGAACATCACGGACCTCAACAGCGTTGTGCGTTTGATCGTCCTGAAGGCCATGATGAGTTCCGGGATCTCGAATCTCGTGAATTTCGATATCGGAGGTCTTGAAGGGACCCTCACGGGGGCTTTCGGTACCTCTACGAAAATGGCAGCCCAGGCTGCGGCAAAAAGCCTCGATCTTTTGAAGACCACCGCGGGGGATCCGAGCGCGATCGCGGGTCAGGTCGGGGGTGTCCTTCAAGGCACCTCGGGTGCCGCCGAAAGCACGGTCACGACAGTGACGAGCGGCGTTAAAAGCGCCGCGAGCAGTCTGAAGAACGCATTGAAACTCCCGTTCGGGAAACGCGATTCTTGATCCCCACATTCGGATCGGAGATGGACCTATGCTAACCCGGGAAAAAGATCTTAAAACCCTCCTCTCCATCACGCACCAGATCAATAACGGTCTGACGGTCGAAGAGGTCCTGGATTATGCCTATAAGACCCTGCATGTGATCATTCCCTATGACCGCATCGGATTCGCGCTTTTGGAGGAGAACGACACTATCCTGCGATCGTACTGGGAGTGTTCGAAGGCGTCCGTGATCAGGATCGGGAAAGATTATACTGCGGCCATGAAGGGCAGCAGTCTCGAAAAAGTTCTTCAGACCCGGGAGCCGCGTATCCTGAATGATCTGGAGGCTTACCTGAAGGACCACCCGGATTCGAAGTCGACGAGAGATATCGTGGAGGAGGGGATGCGCTCGAGCCTGACATGCCCCTTGATCGCTTCCGGGAAACCGATGGGTTTTCTCTTTTTTTCAAGCAGGGAGCCCTATCGATATCAAGATGCGCATGTGGGACTTTTCCGGGAGATCGCGGGCCAGATTGCTTTGACCCTCGAAAAAAGCCGGCTTTACCAGCAGGTGGTCCAGTCCAACGATCTGAAGAACAAGTTCCTGGGGATCGCGGCGCATGATCTTCGCAGCCCCATCGCGGTCATTAAAGGCTACGCGGATCTTTTTACGGACGGTCTGATGGGGCATCTTGAGGTGGCTCAGAAAGAAGCGATGGGGGCGATTGCCGAGCGCTGCGATAAAATGCTCGCTTTAATCAATGATCTGTTAGACGTCAGCGCGATCGAAGCGGGCCATTTGGCAACGGAAAAGCGGGAGGTCGATCTCGGGGGCTACCTGGCCGGGGTGCACAGGGATAACGCGCTTATGGCCAGAGCCAAATCGATCGAACTTGCTTTGGAAATTCCGGAGGCTCTTCCCAAGGTTTGGATGGATCCGGGCCGCATCGATCAGGTGATCAACAACCTTATTACGAATGCGATCAAATTTTCAATGCCCAAGAGCCGGATCGTTCTGCGGGCCGTTCTTTCGGAAGGCGCGGTCGCGATCTCAGTCACGGACCAAGGGCAGGGTATTCCCCGTGAAGAGATCTCGAAGATGTTCCAATATTTCGGCAGGACCAACGTTCTTCCGACCGCCGGAGAAAAAAGCACCGGGCTGGGGCTTGCGATCGCCAAACGCATGGTGGAAGCCCATGGCGGAAAGATCGGAGTCGAAAGCGAGCCGGGGAAAGGTTCCACCTTCACCTTCACGCTTCCTCTGAAGCCTTCCTGAGTTCTTGATGAATTCCCTGAGTTTTGAGATCAAGGCACGGTGTTCCGATCCGGGACGTATCCGGAAGGTTCTTCTCGCCCGCGGCGCGTCTTTTAAGGGTCTGGACCGCCAGATCGACACGTATTTCCGCATTCCCTCCGGGCGGTTAAAACTTCGCGAAGGAAATATTGAGAATGCCCTTATCTATTACAGGCGCGGCGATCAAAAAAGATCTAAACAATGCGACGCCATGATTTTCCCTTGTAAGAAAAAAACCCCTCTTAAGGAACTCCTGACCGCTGCGTTGGGGATTCTGGCTGTTGTTAAAAAAAAGCGCGCGATCTATTTCATTCAAAATATCAAGTTCCATATCGATCGCGTTAAGCGTCTTGGAAATTTTGTGGAGATCGAAGTTTTTGCCCGGAAGGGGAGTCCTGTTGCGGCAAAGCTCAGGAAGCAATCCGAATTCTATCAAAGGCTCTTAGGGATCCGGGCCGAAGAGCTTGTTGCGGATTCTTATAGCGACCAGCTAATTAGACTAGAGACTAGGGACCGGAGACTGAAGCTGAAAACCAAGATATAAAAAGGCTTTTGCTGTGGTCTTTAGTCCGTGCTTTCCAGTCTGACAGGCAAGCGTTTGGACCCCCAGTTTCCGGGGGCGGGTTCAAAAACCCCGGCGCAGAGCGCCCCGCAAAATTTACAAAGGCCGTTTCCCTTGAGGTTCCAGCCGGTTATTTCGTAGCCGCTCCGGCCGATCAGCTTTTTGCCGCAGGCATGGCAAAAAGTCGTTTCGCCTTCGGGGTCCTCGATGTTCCCGGTATAACAGTAACGGATCCCGCTCGCGAGCGCGATCTCGCGGGCTTTTTGAAGTGTGGAGGCCGGGGTCGGGGGAAGTTTCAGAAGTCTATGCGCGGGGTGAAATGCCGTAAAATGAAGGGGAATATTCTGCCCTAAGTTTTTGACGATCCAGGACGTCAGGGCCTGCAGTTCTTTTTTGGAATCATTGAGGCCCGGAATGAGGAGCGTGGTGATCTCAAGCCAGACTTTCGTTTCTTTCCTAAGGTAGAGAAGCGTTTCAAGTACGGGTTCGAGAGAACTGTCCGTGTATTTTTTATAGAAAGCTTCCGTGAATCCCTTCAAGTCCACGTTCGCCGCATCCATCCAGGCATAGAACTCTTGCCGGGGTTCGGCGCATACGTAACCCGCCGTTACGGCCACCGTTTTGATCCCGAGTTTGCGGCATTCCTTGGCCGTGTCGACGGCATATTCATGGAAGATGTGCGGTTCGTTGTAGGTGAAGGCCACGCTCCGGCAGCGGAGTCTCTCGGCGGTTTTCGCGATCATTGCGGGCGAGGCGAAATCCGCGAGCGTGTCCATTTCCCGGGAATGGCTGATATCCGCATTCTGGCAGAATTGACAGCCCAGGTTGCACCCGGCCGTGCCGAAAGACAGGACCGGCGTGTCGGGAAGAAAATGAAAAAGGGGTTTTTTTTCTATGGGATCCACGCAGAAGCCGCTCGAGCGGCCGTAGGTGGTGAGCACGATCCGGTCATCTTGGCACGCGCGCACAAAACAGAAACCTCGCTGGCCTTCCGTGAGTTTGCAGTGGCGGGGGCAAAGATCGCATTGGATCCTGCCGCCTTCGAGTTTGTGCCAGTATTTTGCCGGAATGGTCGCATCCATAACGCTCTATTCTGCACCAGTTTTTATCGGTTTGCATAGGGGAAAAGGGATCCTTGGGGCGCTTGCCCGGCGGTTTCCCAGGGTATAGAATAGATGCGGTCGGAATTTGATAGCGTGTAACTTTTTAAAAGGAGGAGAGACAGAATGAAGAAGATATTTTGGGTGTTCGTGGCGGTAGCTTTCTGCGGTTCCTTGTTTTTTGCTGCGAAGGTCCAGGCGGAAGAAACCAGCGCTTCTACGACGACGAGTCTCAAGGAGCAGTTGGATGCCGATAAAGCAGCGATCAAGGCTCAGAAAGAGGAGATGAAGACCAACGCCCAAGCTGCCAAGGCGGAAGAGAAGGATCTAAAATCGCAGATCAAGGCGGCCAAGGCGGCCGGGGATACGGCAAAGGCCAAAGAACTCCGGGCGCAGCTGAAGACGACGCATAAGGAGAATGTCCAGGAAATGCGTAAGGACAAAAAAGAGATGCATGCCGCGAAAAAGGAACTGAGGCAGGACAAAAAAGCCGCAGTACGGACAAGAAGGTCGTAAGAGGCAGTTCTGTTCTTGAGGAAAAAGGGGCAAGCGGGTTTAAAAACCGGCTTGCCCCTTTTTTATTAAAGGAAAAAGTGCAGCAACGAAAGCGCTACGATGACCCACATCGCGGGGCTGACTTCCCGGAATTTCAGGCGCAGGATCTTAAAGATCGCGAAACTCAGGAATCCGAACGCGAGCCCCGTCGCGATGCTGTAGCTCAAGGCGATCATGACGATGATCACGAATGCCGGGAATCCCTCCTCAATATCGACGAAGTCAATATCGCGGATCTCCTTCATCATGAAAAAGCCGACCAGGATCAACGCCGGCGCCGTGGCGTAAACCGGTACGATCGTGATGATTGGAATGAAGAGGATGCCGGCAAGGAACAACACCGCCGTGACCACCGAAGTGAATCCGGTGCGGCCGCCCTGCCCGATCCCGGTCGTGGATTCAATATAAGTGGTGGTCGTAGAAGTCCCAAGGACCGCGCCGAGCATAGTGGCAACCGCGTCCAGGGCAAGCAGACGGTTGAGGCCTCGGATATTTCCCTTTGAGTCCACGAATTTTGCCTGGTGGCAGCAGGCCACGAGGGAGCCGATGCTGTCAAAGAGGTCCATGAACATAAGCGAGAAAATAGAGCCGAGGAAACTCCATTTGAGCGCGGCGAGGATGTCGAGTTTGAAAGCGATCGGGGAGATCTTGAAATCGAAGGAGAACAGAGCTCCGGGCCACGCGATCTTTCCGCTAAGGAGAGCGATCAAAGTGGCCGCGAGGATCCCGAGGATCATGGCGCCTTTGACGCGTTTCATTTCGAGGGCCACCATGACAAGGAATCCGGCGAGGCCGATCAGGGCGGTTTGTGAGATCGGCGCCGCGGCGATCAAGGTCGCGTCATTTTTTTGAATGATCCCGAGGTTGACCAACCCGATGAAAGTGATGAAAAGTCCGATCCCGGCGGAAGTCGCGGAAATAAGCGACCGGGGGATCACATCCACGATCTTTCTCCGGATCCCGAAGACGGTCAGAACGAAAAAGAAGAGACCGGAGAGGAAAACGATCCCAAGCGCGGTGGCCCACGAGATCTTTTCCGTGATCACCAGAGAATAAGCGAAGAAGGCGTTCAGCCCCATGCCCGGCGCCATGGCGATCGGGGCGTTGGCGCAGAGCCCCGTCAGGAGCGTCGCGAGGGCCGTGGCAAGACAAGTGACCGTGATGAGGGCTGTTTTGTCCATGCCCGTTGTTGCGAGGATGTTGGGATTCACGAAGATGATGTAGGCCATGGCGAAAAAAGTTGTGATGCCCGCGATCACTTCGGTTGCGGCGCTGGTGTTGCGTTCGCTGAATTTAAAAAATTTATCGAGCATGGCTGATCTTTCGATTTTAAGACCGGATCATGATCAGGAGCATTTTGAAGGGATGAGCGGCCTTGAGCGAGTGCGGAATACCCGCGGGCATGATGATCATCTCGCCTTTTTCCAGCTTGTGCGGTTTTCCGCCGATCACGATCGTGGCTTTTCCGTCAAGGATAAGGACCGACGCGTCGTAAGGGGCGGTGTGTTCGCTTAAGCCTTCGCCCTTAGCGAAGGCAAAAAGCGTGAGCGACCCCGTTTTTTTACTCAGGATCTGCTTGCTGACGACCGAATGGGCTTGATAAGTCACGAGACTTTCGAGATCGAGAGATTTTGAAATAAAATCTTTTGGATGAACAGCCGCAGCTTTAGATGAGATTGACATGGCTCTGGATCCTCCCTGAATGGAGGGCATTATACCCCGTCTCCGAATCGAAGACCAGATAGCCCCCTGTTTTTCAGGCTCAATAAGGGATGCGACGGAATTTTCAAGTTTTTTAATCTTTTTTGGGTGTAGAATAAAATACAGACTTCAAGCTGGGGGATGGTTATGGAGGCGAAAGAAAAGCTCCGCACAGCAGTAGTGAGCGGGCAGTTTTATCCCGAAGAGCCCGCGTTCCTTAAAAAAGAGATCCGACGATTCTTGACTGCGGCCAAAGGCGTTGCCGCTCCGGATGTTCGGGCCTTGATCGTCCCGCATGCGGGTTATGATTACTCAGGACAGGTCGCGGCGGAGGCCTACAAGTTGGTCGAAGGGCGAAGATTTGATGCCGTCGTCATCGTCGCTTTTCTACACCGCCTGCTCTCAGAAGGCGTTCTCGTGGATGATGCCGCCGCTTACGAAACGCCGCTTGGCCGTGTTCCCGTCCATCGTGAACTTGTTCGGGAGATCCGGATGTTCCATCCCATTTTTCAAAATACGATGCCTGGACGGCTCGAAGAGCATTCCCTGGAGGTGCAGATCCCATTCCTTCAGGAAACGGTCCCATGCCTTACGATCGTTCCCGTCTATATCGGAGCACAGAGCCTCACGAACAGTACGATCCTCGCGGAGGCTTTGGCCAAGATCCTCACGGGCCGGGACATTCTTGTGGTGGCGACCACGGATCTTTCCCACTTTCATTCTTATGAAACAGCGTTCAAAAAAGACAAAGCTTTGATCACCCTGTTCGAGAAAGGAAATGCCGAGACGATCTATGACGCCTATGTCAAGGAGGAGGTCGAAGCCTGCGGCATGGGGCCCGTTCTGACCTCGATCCTGCTGGCGAGGAAAATGAAATGGTCCGGTCCTCGTCTGGTCCGGTATGCGAATTCGGGAGATGTGACGGGGGAAAGGGGTTCGGTCGTGGGTTACGCGGCGATGGCTTACAGGGAGGCGTCATGTTAAGCGCGGAAGAGACGAAAAAGATATTGGCCTATGTGCGGGAACTTTTGAAGGCGCGGTTAACGGGTGGGCCGGAACCCAAGCTCGAGCTCAACCGGGAAGTCTTGGAACAAAGACGCGGGATCTTCGTCACGCTCAAACTCGGGGGCCGCCTCCGGGGCTGTATCGGGCATATTCTAGGGGATGAGCCTCTCCGGAAAAGTATCCGCCAGATGACATTTGCCGCAGCGTTCGAGGATCCGCGGTTCCCGCCCCTTGTCTTGAACGAACTGAAGGACCTTAAGATCCACGTTTCGCTTCTTACGGAACCCGTACCGGTAAAAAGCTATAAGGATATCCGGACCGGGACGGACGGGATCATCGTGACCTGCGGATGGAAAAAAGGGGTTTACCTCCCCGAGGTCGCGACGGAGACCGGTTGGGACCCAAAAACTTTTTTTGAGAGTTGTGCGTTGGAGAAAGCGGGGCTTACGGGGCAGGAGCTTTCAAAAGCTGCGATCGAGGTTTTTCAGACGGAGGGGTTTGAGGATTAGGGGGGTGAATTCAAAAGAAATCAAAAAAGAAACAAAACGGCCGATACTCATGACGGGTTGGGTGGGTTGGAACGAGAAAAGGAGAATTTTAAAATGAAAAAAGTCGCACTATTCCTCGTTATCGCATGGGTGTTTTCGGGCGCTTGCGCCGAAGCCGCTCTTGCAGAAAAAATGAATTCCACGAAAGCGCTCGAAAAGTTCGGCCGCGGGGTGACGAATATTGCGACCGGTCCCGGAGAATTCGTGACGCAGGTGCCCCCTGCGATGGAGCAAAGTCCGGATTATGTCACGGGATTTATCGTGGGCCTCGGGCGGGGGATCGGCTATACCCTTTTGCGGATCGGAGCCGGGATCTATGACCTGGCGACCTTTCCTTTTCCGGGTCCGAGCGATTATAAACCCATCATGAAACCGGAAACCATCGCCGATCCATTCCTCAATACCACCGTCAGTCAAACGCTTCCGACGCAAACAGCTTAAGAGTTTCGGATTTTTGATCTCCGCCCCATCCCGCCTTTGGCGGAATGACAAGTGTCGGGACGGAGGTCTTTTTTTGTCCGCTTTCCGATTTCGTGCTATTCTAATTTTCTCACGGGGAGGTGCTCCATGAAAACGCACACCGAATATCTCTCGTTCGAAACGCAGAAAAAACGCGATTACATCAACATCACGCCGCAGGTCGAAGCCGCGGTCACGAAGAGCGGTGTTCGGGAAGGTCTTTGCCTTGTCAATCCCATGCATATCACCGCAAGCGTTTACATCAATGACGACGAGCCGGGCCTGATCCAGGATTTCGACGATTTTCTCGAACGTATGGCGCCCTACGATCTCAAAGGGTATCGCCATCACCGGACCGGCGAGGATAACGGGGACTCCCATGTCAAACGCCAGCTCTTCGGACGCGAGGTCGTGGTCGCCATCACGAAGGGCCGTCTGGATCTCGGGACCTGGGAGCGCATTTTTTACGCCGAGTTCGACGGCCGCCGCCGAAAACGCGTGATCGTCAAAATCCTCGGGGAATAAAGTTCCGGAGCTTTTATGTCCAAGACTTATCGCGACCAACCCGGGAAGCGCCCGAAAAAGGTCCGCGCTCCTCTTCCTCCGAGGATCGAAAAAAAAGAAGAACGCAGGATCTGGGTCGGCGACGAGGCCGTCATCGAAAAACATTTTCTCCGTCTGACGCGTCTTCTCCGTGAAGAAGAACGCGAAGAACAGAACCGCTTCAAAACGGATTTCCTGGACCGTAAGCCCGAAGAACGTGAAAAAAGAGGCAAAGCCATTTTCCGGCTCGATCTTTTGGAAACCCATTACAATCCTTCCGGCCAGAAGCTTCTTACCTTCGCGCTCCAGAACGGCCGTCCTTTGCCGCGTTATTCCCTGAGTCCCGGCGACGTTGTTTCGCTTTCCGGTTTCCAGACGCCCCCGGAGGATTGCCCCGCCGGGACGGTCTATGAAAAGGACCGTTCCAGCATTACGGTCGCTTTCAGCGGCAGGATCCCGGGATGGGTCGAGAGTGAAAAAAATTATCAGCTCAGTCTTTCCGAGAACCGCACCACGTACCAGCGCATGTATGAAGCCTTGCAAATGACGCGCACCGCGGAACATTCCAGGGTCGCCCGGCTCAGGGACATCAGTCTCGGCCTCAAAAAACCCCTTCTGGGGGATCCGGTCCCTGAAGCAATATCCCGGAGTTTGGATCCGACGCTCAATCGCGACCAGAAAAAAGCCGTCACCATGGCGCTTGAGACCGAAGATATTCTGCTCATTCACGGGCCCCCGGGGACGGGGAAAACGCGGGTGTTGACCGAGATCATTCATCAGGCTTTTCAAAAAGGCCAGACCGTTCTGGTTTCGGCTCCGAGCAATGCCGCCTGCGACCATCTGGTGGAGTGTCTCGTGAAAAAAAAGGTCCCCGTAACGCGCCTCGGCCACCCGGCGCGTATCACCGAGCGGGTCCGGGAGCATACTCTGAGCTATCAGCTTGCCGCGCACCCCTATGCAAAAATGATCGATGCTCATGAGGCGCGTCTTGAACAGTTCGCCCGTCAAAAAGAGAGACGGCAGGACCGGCGCGTCATGTCGTGGCAAGAGCGAAACGAAATGCGCGACGAAGTGAACAGGCTTCGCGACGATATCCGCGATCTCAAGACGCAGATCTTCAAACAGGTCTGGAACGCCTCCGACGTGGTCGTGGCGACGCATACGGTTTGCGGCGATCCGCTTATGCGCGCCAAGACCTTTGACTGGGTGATCCTGGATGAGGCGACGCAGGGGATCGAACCTGCGACATGGATCCCGATGCGTCATGGGGGGAAAGTCATTCTGGCGGGGGACCATTGCCAGCTTCCTCCGACGGTCTTCCGCTCTCGTCCCGGAGAACGGGGCCTTGGCTTTACGCTTTTTGAGCGGTTACACGAAGTTTTGGACGCCAAGTTCAAAGTGCGGTTGGAGCGGCAATACCGGATGCATGAACACATCATGGATTTCTCCTCCCGGAAATTCTACGAGGGCGCACTTACGGCCGACCCGTCGGTCGTGGGACACGAGCTGAAAGATCTTTCGAACGTGAAGACCGAAGGACTGGACGGAACGCCCGTTGTTTTTCTGGACACGGCGGGACTGGGGTATGAGGAAGAGGTCGAGGAAGGTACCGAGAGCCGCTATAATTTGCAGGAGGCGAAACTGGTGGTGAAGGAACTCGGCCGTTTGGTCAAAGCCGGCGTGCCTCCGGAAGAGATTGCAATCATCAGTCCCTACAGCGCGCAAGTGAAGCTTCTGACGGGGATGATCTTGGGCGAAAAAGGCGGTCCCAATACCGATCAATCGAAGCAAAGCGGAGAGTGGGGCCGTCCAAACTACCATTCTGGAAAAGAAATGAAAAGTTTGGGCGGTTCGGGTGACCTGGCGGCGCTTGAGATCGACAGCGTGGACGCATTCCAGGGCCGGGAAAAAGAAGCGGTGATCGTTTCGCTTGTTCGCTCCAACCGGGAAGGGGAACTGGGGTTTTTGGCCGATACGCGCCGCATGAATGTCGCCATGACGCGCGCCAAGCGCAAACTCGTCATGATCGGGGATAGCGCGACGCTTTCGAACCATGCCTTTTTCGAAGAATTACTTCGCCACGTCGAATCCGTGAACGGTTACCGCAGCGCATGGGAACTTCATTAGAGTGGCAGGCAGTATTTTCGGCGGTATTTAGCGGTCATTCGGCTTGTTTATCAATTCTCTCGCCATCTCGATGAGGTTGTCCACATTGAGAGGCTTAAGGAGATACGGGACCTGGTTGTTCTCAAAATAAGCCTGCAATTCCATTCCCATGGTGCTGCCGGTCATAAAAACGAAGCGGGAAGCCTGACGGGGATGGGTTGTTTTGAGATACTCGTAAACAGCGCCTCCGTTTATCCCGGGGATAATGTAATCGCAAAGAATGAGATCGTAATAATGGTTCTCCAGCCGTTGAAGCGCACTTTCGCCGTCGGCTTCCGTGTCCACGAGGAACCCTGCCTCTTCGAGCGCCTCCTTGGTCATTTCGCAGATCTCTCTCTCGTCATCGATCACAAGGACGGCTTTCGCGACTTTTTCGGAAAGCAGCGTGGAGTCCGTTTGGATCTCCCCCAGGGGAAGTGCGATCACGAAAGAAGCTCCGACCCCAGGATTATTTTGGGCCGTGATTCTTCCGCCATAATTCTTAATGACCTCCGAACATATGCTTAATCCAAGCCCGGTCCCCGAACTGTTCGCGCGGGTCGTAAAAAAAGGTTCGAAGATTTTTTCGAGGTTTTCCTTTGAAATGCCCGGGCCGTTATCAGTGAAACGAATCTCGATGCCGGGAACGGCGTTGTGGATCCCGATATGGATTTTGCGTTCACCGGGGACTGTCTCAAGCGCTTGGCAAGCATTGAGAAGGATGTTGATGAATACTTGCGTGAGTTGATGGGGATCGGCGAGCGGTTGCGGGATCGCAGCGGACCAATCCTTTTCGATCGTAATATTTTTTTTCTGAATTTCAAAATGCAGGGAGGAAAGGGCCTCTTCCATCAGTTGACAGAGATTGACGCGGCGGCGCTCTGGCTGTTTACGTTGCGCGAAAAGCAACAGGTCCTGAACGATGCGATGGCATCGCTGCGCCTCCTGGAACGCCTTCCGGAGGTATTCCTGGATCCCGGGATCCAGGCATTTTCTGGAAGCGAGTTCCGTATAACCCATAAAAACATTCAAGGGATTCTTTAGATCGTGGGTCGCGTTTGAGAGCAGTCGTCCGATGGCCGCCATCCGTTTGACTTCCACGATCTCATTTTGAGCTGCCACCAGCATAAGGCACGTTTGTTTGTACAGATCGGCTTTGGTCTTTGCCTGTTTCAGATAGAAGGTGCTTTGAAGGGTTTCGCTCAACTGGGTCGCCACGATGGTCATGTGACGAAAGTCCGTCGCGGTGAAGGAGGGCTGGCCGGCAGAGCGGTTCACGAGCACAAGTCCGAACAACTGCCGGTGAGTCTGCAAGGGGAGGACGATCCAGTCGCCGGAGGACCCGTCGATGCGGAGTTCCTTAAAGAGAGCCTGATGGTCAGAAGCGTTTGCCGGGATCCCGCGGCATTTTGTTCCGGATCTCTGGACATACCGTTCCGCGACTTTGAAATGAATATCTTTGCTGGTGCCGTTCTCAGAAGGGTAGTGATCGAATGAGGTCGCTTTTTTATGCGTGTCCAGCAAAAGAAGGGAGGCGCCTTCCGCGGCCGCGATCTTTGCGAAAATCTCGGGGATTTTTTGAGACAAAAGATCCAGCGCCGGCAGGGTCGAGATCCACTGCGTAGCGCGATCCAGCACGATCATCTCTCTCGCTTTCCGGCGGACTTTTCGTGTTTTTTCGAGGGCCAATGTCTGGAACCAGTTCTTCTTGGATTCAAGGGAGCGGATGAAAAGCGTTAAGGAAACGGAGAGTAATGTTCCGAAAAAAATAATCGGAAAACTCGAAAAAAAGTAGCTGGTTGAGGGCGTGGGATGCAAATGAAGACCGGAAAGCGCAACGGCAAAAAGCAGTAACCCGAAAAGAATGAGAAATGGAAAATGGCCGACTCTTTCCCTTCCTGCATCAAAATGCACTTTAATGCTCATTTTTCGATTTTCCTTTTCAAGCCGCATATTTTCCGTGAAAAAGGATCTAATTGAATCCTGAAAGAAAGCTAGCATGTAGAGGGTCGTTCGGGCAACAGCGCAAGATTAATAAATTTTTTTAAAAAGCCAATTCCAAAAGACTTTTTATGGGTAAAAAAGATACATTTTTGGGGCAGGCCAAGGAATTTTGTAACGCGACGAGTCCACCATTCTATATTGTGTCCGGTCAGGCGGAAAACAGGTGATTTCTCGAAAAAGGTTCGTCGTGCGTTAGGGTTTGGCGGGACGATGTTCTTTGTTTATACTGTACGGGGATTTGAAAGGAGTTTTTGCTCTCGGGGTAAAGACCACCCCTGGGGGCGTTTTCAAAAGAGCTCTTCTTCAAAGAAAGGGGTGCCCGATGCAATGTCCGCTCAGCAGTTGCTGTTTCATGTCTCCGAAGTTCGTTTTTTTCGGGATCGGTCTTTTGGGTCTTACGATCGGTGTTCTGTCGGTTGTTTGGCCCAAGCGGTCGATCGGTCTTTATCAGTGGATCATGGAGCGCATCAACTGGAAGGTGGTTCCGATCGATGAGCCGCGCGAAATCCGGAATACCCGGATCCTCGGGGCCGCTCTCGTAGTGCTAAGCCTGACCATTTTCCTTCTGATCTCTTTCCGCTTTTAATATTGCAGAACACTCGAATTCAGGGGGATGTGGGATAATCCCTATCCGCCAGAGGACGGATCCTTCCGGCGAATTGTGGCGAAAAATTAATATAAAGAACAGTGCTAAGGAATTTGTGCTGAACGCCTTGCTTTCTATTTTTTTCTGGGTCAGTTGTGTTTTCCTATTGGCGCTTCTTTATGGGGTCCAACTGGTCCTTCTGGTCGTCTGTTTCCCCTTTGACCGTCAGAGAAAGATCCTGCACCGGCAGTGCTTCTGGTGGTCCGACGCCATGATTAGCCTGAGCCCGTATTGGAAATTGAAAGTGAACGGTCTCGGGAATGCGGACCCCAAACGTACCTACGTGATCGTGGCCAATCATCAGAGTTTGGCGGACATCGTGGTCCTGTATCAGCTTCGCTTGCAGTTCAAGTGGGTGGCGAAGGAAAGTCTTTTCAGTGTTCCTTTCCTGGGATGGTGCCTCGGGCTTTGCAAGCACATCCGACTGAAGCGCAACGACCGCGCCAGCATCCGTGACGTTTACCGGGAAGCGATCAGCTATCTCCGGTCGGGGATGTCCGTTCTCTTTTTTCCGGAGGGGACCCGTAGTGAAACGGAAGCGATGAACGTTTTTCAGGCCGGAGCCTTCAAGCTGGCCATTTCCGAAAAAGTCCCCATTCTCCCGGTCGTTATCAACGGGACGAGGCATGCGATCCCCAAAGGAGATTGGATCATGAAGTCCAAGGTCTTCTGCGACCTGACCGTGCTGGAACCTATCGAGACGGCCCATCTCGGGCCCGGCGATTTCTCGAAACTGAGCGAAACCGTCCGCTCCCGCATGGCTGAAAAATTGGCCTAGGTTTTGCGACGCTTTTTTTTATTGAGAAATGATCTTACGGGATATAATCTCCCGTCGGGCCAGAGGAAGATAAATGATTCCATTTCAAAAAAATAGAACGTTTCGGTTTGCGGCAATCCTTTTGTTAATAGGGTTTGCTGCGTTTGCCTTCCATCCTCTGATCCACGCAACCCATCACGTTGGCGATAAGGATGACGCGGACCATTGTCCATTATGCCAATTTGTTACGGCGCTTGGATTTGTTCTTTTCTGTGTTTTTTTGATCATCCTTGGGATGAGGCGAACACAGTTCTATTCTTCAGGATTTAGACTTTCCCTACCATTCAAATCCCTTTCTCCGCACTACGGCCGGGCGCCCCCCGCCTTTTCCTAAGCGTTTTTCACTTTAGTTCAACAACGCAGGAGAGGAGTGTCACTATGCGATTTCATCCTTGGGTATTTTTTTTAGGGTTATTTTTATTTTTTTCATCCCACGCGCAAGCTGCTGATCCGATCATTCATGGTGAAGAAGAAATCGAGTCCTGCCATTCGAAGCTTGTAACCTTGGATGCCACGCCCACGGACCCGGGTCATGTCGAGATCGATCTCGCCTATTCGGTTCGTGGCGGGAAATTCGCCTGGCAAACGGATATGGAGCGTTCCCTTCGGGGGACTTACTTGACGCACGCTTGGGACGTTGAGACCTATATCGGGGTCTATAAAGATATCGACGTGGCGCTTTTCCAGAGTTTTTATCATCTTCTTGACAAGCACAATAATTACAATGAAGTTGCCGATGAGATAGATCCATTGACCGGCGAGGCGATGGAAGATGTAACCGGCGGGCCGACGCATGGAGGCGGCCGCGGGGATCTGGGGGTCATGGGCCGTTGGAGGTTTTATGAGAATAAGGAGAAGAAATTCGAACTAGCTTACAGCCCGACGGTCTATCTGCCGACGGGCCGGCGCAGCAACCTTGATCATCTTGGGCCGGGAGCGGGTTATGTAAGTTTTTCGAATAGTCTTATTTATACCCAGGAATATAAGCGTTTCTGCTGGACCTTGAATACAGGATACAACGCACCGCTTGCGGGTTCGGAAAAAATGGGGAACTACCGCGGCGTCTGGAATTTTAACGCGGCGGCGGGTTACCAGCTGCTTTCCTGGCTTCACCCTCAACTGGAGGTCATTTATAACCATAGTTTTGAAAATCCCGGCAAGGGCGGAAAGCTCGTGAGCGTAGTAGCGGGCGCGATCATCCCGGCGGGCGATCATCTTCGCTTTGATCTCGGTGTTCAGCAGGATGTTCTGGGCAGCAATGCGGATCAGCTCACGACCGGTATTTTCCGGGTCGCTTTCGCGACCTGATCTATCCCGATCCCATAAAAAGATTTGACAGGATCTTAGAAGGGTGTATTATGCACATATGTGCATAACTAAGGAGCCCTATGCGTCCTAAAAAAACAAGACACATCGGCTGTAAGCCGGGGGACCGGTGTTTCCGTCCGGTCCATGTGCCCCGTAAAGACATCCTTGTGACCAAGATCACCTTGGATGAGCTCGAAGCCCTGCGGCTCTGCGACCTGCTCTATTTGGAACAGGATGTCGCAGCGAAGAAGATGAAGGTCCACCGTTCGACGGTTTCTCGTATCCTTACCGCTGCTCGCAAGAAAGTCACGAATGCTCTTGTCCATCACCACGGCATCAAGATCGAAGGGGGCGCTTGCTCTTATAAAAATAAATTGAAAGCAGTGCCGCACTAAACTTCCTATGAATTTCTTAATCGTAGTTCAGTGCGGATGTTGTAAGGCGGTACCAACGGAATTCAAAAAAAGGGGATAATTTTATGGAAGAAAAAAAGTGCGGGACAGAAGCGAAGAAGGGAAAAGGATGGTTCGGGAAGTGGCTCGAGAAACTCGATAAAAAAATGGAAGAGAAAGCAAACCAGGGTTGTTGCTGCGGGCCGAAAGACCCGAAGAAAGGATCTTCATGCTGCTGAAGTTCGCGGACGCGCTCGTCTACGGTCTTTTCGGGCTTGACCCCGAAAAGACGCTGAACAAGGCTCTTCACTTTTTTATCTATGATTCGGTGAAGATCCTGCTGCTTCTTTTTGTTCTGATCCTGGTGATCGGAGTTCTCAGGACCTATCTTCCGCAGGCGAAGATCAAAGCGTGGATGAGCCGGAGAGGGGGCGCGGGGCATTTCATGGCGGCTCTTTTCGGGGCGGTGACGCCTTTCTGCTCCTGTTCCTCGATCCCGATCTTTTTCGGGTTCTTGGAGGCCGGCATCCCACTCGGAGTTTCATTCTCCTTTTTGATTGCCTCACCTCTTATCAATGAATATCTGGTGGTGCTGATGCTCGGATTTTTTGGCTGGAAGATCACCGCGCTTTATGTGGCGAGCGGGCTTTTGATCGGTACGGTTTCGGGGATCGTGCTTGGCAGAATGCGCCTGGAACGTTATTTAGTGCCCGACCTTTTTGGCAAGGGAAGTGGACCCAATCAGCCGGAAGGCTTTGGATCTTTCTTTGACCGCATCCGGTTTGGGTGGACGGAATCCTGTTCCATCACCAGGAAAATCTGGATGTGGGTCCTGGCCGGAGTGGGGATCGGAGCCGTGATCCATAACTATGTGCCTCAGGAAATGATCCAATCCATCATCGGGAAAATGGGATTTTTCTCTGTTCCGGTCGCGGTGGCTCTCGGGGTGCCGATGTACGGGAGTTGCGCGGCGATCGTTCCGGTCGCGGTGGTTCTTTTTCAGAAGGGCATTCCTCTCGGAACGGCGCTTGGTTTTATGATGGCGGTCGCGGCGCTGAGCCTTCCCGAGGCGATCATGCTCAGACGCGCCATGAAACTTCCGCTTATTGCGATCTTTTTCGGCGTCACCACGCTCGCTATTATCGCGACCGGATATATTTTTAACTTTCTTCAGCATGTTCTTGCGTGAGTCGATCATGGGAAAGATGAAAATAGAAATTCTTGGAACGGGTTGCCCGAAATGCAAACAGCTTGCGGCGAATGCCGAGGCGGCGGTCAAAGAACTTAACATCCAGGCCGAGGTCGCCAAGGTGACCGATATCGACAAGATCACCGGTTACGGGATCATGATGACGCCGGCCCTTGTCGTTGACGGTGCGGTGATCTCTTTCGGGAAGCTTCTCACTAAGGACGAAATTAAAAAAATTCTTTCGAAATAAAAGGAACCCATGAAAAAACACGGCTTCATTTTTCTGGCGGCTGTCGCGCTGGCAGGTCATTTATTCTCCGGGATTTCTCCGGCTATGGCCGAGGAAGCTTCCGTAGGCGGCACGGTCACGGTCTATTATTTACACGGGACTTTTCGCTGTCCGACTTGTCATAAGCTGGAGCAATATGCCAAGGAAGCCATTGAAGGTAACTTTAAGGATGCCTTGGCTTCCGGGAAACTCGCATTCAAGGCGGTGAATGTGGAAGACAAGAGTAATGAGCATTTTATAACCGACTATCAGCTCTACACCAAGGCCGTTGTTCTTTCTCTGTCAAAGAACGGCAAAGAGATCCGTTTCAAGAATTTGGACAAGATCTGGCAACTGGTCCGTAACAAGGAGCAGTATGAGAATTATGTGCGGGACGAGGTCGCCGCATTTTTAAAGGAGAATTAATGGACCCCCTTTGGGTGGGCTTTTTTTCCGCGTTGTGGCTTGGCATTCTGACTTCGATCAGTCCCTGCCCTCTGGCCTCGAATATTGCGGCGGTTTCTTTCTTGTCGAAAAGGATCGCCCATCCGGCGGCTGTTTTTCTTTCGGGATTGGCTTATACGCTTGGAAGGATGGTCTCCTACGCCTTGATCGGTTGGGTTATTATTCATTCACTCGTGAGTGTTCCTCAGATCGCGATGTTCCTTCAGAAGTATATGGGAAAGATGTTAGGCCCGGTTCTCATAGTGACGGGGCTGATCCTGATTGAGATTATCACCCTTCGTTTACCCGGTTTTTCCCTTTCCCAAAAACACCACAATGAACTTGCCGAGTCCGGCGCGCCGGGAGCTTTTGTGCTCGGTTTTATTTTCTCTCTTGCGTTCTGCCCGGTGTCCGCCGCGCTTTTCTTCGGAAGTCTTATTCCTTTGGCGCTTAACCACTCGGCGGGCGGTCTTTTGCCGCTTATTTACGGGATCGGTACCGGCTTACCCGTGCTGGCGTTCGCCGTGGCCATCACCCTCGGCGTAACATCGCTGAGCCATTGGTTCCACAAATTGACGAAGATCGAACTGCATACACGCAAGATCACGGGCGTGGTTTTCATTGGTGCGGGTATTTATTATGTCTGGGCCTACTGGCTCCAGGGAGGGAACTCATGAGCGAATGCCATAAGAAACAGCTGTCATTTTTAGACCGGTTCTTGACGCTTTGGATCTTTCTCGGTATGGGCTTCGGCGTTGCGGCGGGATATCTCTATCCTCCGGTCGTGGGGTTCTGGAACAAGTTCCAGGCAGGAACGACCAATATCCCGATCGCGATCGGGCTCATCCTTATGATGTACCCGCCCCTCGCGAAGGTGAAATACGAAGAGCTTGGCGATGTGTTCAAGAACACCAAGATCCTGCTCCTGTCCCTCGTCCAGAACTGGGTGATCGGTCCCATCCTGATGTTCGTGCTGGCGATCACTTTTCTCCGGGATTATCCGGAGTACATGATCGGGCTTATCATGATCGGCCTTGCCCGCTGCATCGCGATGGTCATTGTCTGGAACGACTTGGCCGAGGGGGACACGGAATACTGCGCGGGGCTTGTGGCGTTCAACTCGATCTTTCAGGTCCTGTTCTTTTCTTTGTATGCCTGGGTCTTTATCACGGTCCTGCCGCGATGGTTTGGGCTCCAAGGGGTCATTGTCGATATCACGATCGGACAGATCGCCAAAAGTGTTTTCATTTATCTGGGGATTCCATTTCTTGCCGGGATGTTGACGCGATTCGCCCTACTCAAGATCAAGGATAGGACCTGGTATGAGACAAAATTTATCCCGGCGATCAGCCCCGTCACGCTCATCGCGCTTCTATTCACGATCTTTGTTATGTTTTCCATGAAAGGGGAATATATTGTGAAGATTCCGATGGATGTTGTGCGGATCGCGGTCCCTCTCCTTATCTATTTCGTCGCGATGTTTCTCCTTTCTTTTTTTATGAGCAAGAAAATCGGCGCTTCTTATGGCCAATCCGCGACGCTGTCCTTTACCGCCGCGAGCAACAATTTCGAGCTTGCCATCGCCGTGGCGGTCGCGGTGTTCGGTATCCACTCCGGCGCGGCTTTTGCGGCCGTGATCGGGCCTTTGGTGGAAGTCCCGGTCCTGATCGGGCTTGTGGGCGTGGCGCTTTTGTTTAAAAAATATTTTTTCAAAAAATAACAGAGAGGTTTTCCCCCGTTATTTTGTTAACTTGATAAAAGGCGCTCAAGGGATAGAATTACGGGGAAAGTATCGTAAACACAAAGGAGGCAGCCCAATGAAAAAGACTCTCGCAAGTTTATTCGCTTTGGTTCTTGTTTTTAGCATGGCCCCGTCCGGCTTTGCCGAAGATGCGGCTGTGGCCCGCTTGCCGTTGATCGGTGAAGAAGCCCCCGCCTTTACGGCCGAAACGACTCAGGGATCGATCAATTTCCCGGCGGATTATAAAGGGAAGTGGATCATCCTTTTCAGCCACCCCGCGGATTTCACGCCGGTCTGCACCACCGAGTTCATGACCTTTGCCACGATGAAACCCGAGTTTGATAAGCTGAACACGCAGCTTGTCGGTCTTTCGATAGACGGCCTTTTCAGCCACATCGCGTGGCTCAGGACGATCAAGGAAAAGATCGAGTTCAAGGGCATGAAGAACGTGGAAGTGATCTTTCCGCTTATCGCCGACATTAAGATGGAAGTCGCCAAAAAGTACGGCATGCTTCAGCCGTCGGCAAGCGACACGAAAGCGGTCCGGGCGGTTTTTATCATTGACCCTGCCGGTAAGATCCGGGCGGTCCTTTATTACCCGCTTTCGAACGGGCGGAACTTCGACGAGATCAAACGTTTGCTGATCGCCATGCAGACCTCCGACGCCTACAAGATCGCCACGCCGGCCAACTGGCAGCCCGGCGACGATGTGATCGTTCCTCCGGCGGGTTCTTGCGGGACGGCAAAAGAACGCATGGAAAAATCCGGACAGGGAGAGTTCGATTGTAAGGACTGGTTCATGTGCTTCAAAAAACTTCCCAAAGAGCAGATCGAAGCTCTTTCTAAAAAACCGTAATTTCAAACGGCCATGACAAGAAAAACGCTGTCTCTTTTTTTAGCGCTGAGTTTTTTGTGTGCCCCGGGAATTTTTGCGGGAGAACAGGTCCTTTCTCCTCCGCCGGGGCTTCCGGTCATGACCTTTTTCGAGTGTTATCAGAAAGTTCTCGCGCATTATCCCGCCTTGAGGAAAAGATACGAGCAGCTCGAGCAGGCGAAGGCCGGCCGCAACATGGCCGTCGCCGATCTTTTCCCTCATGTCCAGGGTGTGGCTTCCATGACGACCACCAATGATCCGGTCGGCGTGTTTGGGATGCTCCTGCAGCAGAACAAGTTTACACAGAACGATTTTCTACTAAACGAGCTCAACAATCCCCATCATCGCACGGATTATCACCTCGGGTTGGAAGGGGAGATGCTGCTCTTTGATTCCTTCAATACGATCTCCAAGATCCGCACCGCTCGAAGGCTGGTGAAGTCCGCGGACCTTGAGGCGGATTTTACGGAAATGGAAGCCGGGATCGTCGCGTTGGAAAGTTATCTCGGGATCCTGCTCGCGAAAGAAGTTTTGGCGGTCACGGCCGCTATGAAGGATCAAAGCGATAAGGACCTTAAACAAGCGGAGGACCTGAACCAGAAGGGCATGATCCTGGGAGCGGACTTTTACGCCGCGAAAGTCGTTGCGGCTGGGATCGAACGCGAAAGGAACAGGGCTCAGGCGATGCTGAAAAGTTCAAGGATGATCTTGAACATTCTCATGGGCGAAGACCTGGAATTTGCGTGGGAGCCGGTGGGAAAATTGCCGGAATATGTGCAGGACAGGGGCGAGGTCCGCGCCTGGATCGCGAAGGCCTATCAGGAGCGTAAAGACCTTGCGGCCATGGACCAAATGGTGGACGCGCAGCGTATCGAGACCCTCCGGCAGAAAACCTCTTTTCTTCCGAAGTTTTACGGTTTTGGGAGCCTTAACGAGCACAGCCCGGATTGGCACACGGGCGGACAAGATTATACGGTGGGGATCAAAGGGAGCATGGACCTTTTTGATCCGGCCCTTCCCAGTCGCATCAAAGGGGCCAAACATCGCTATGAAGAACTGAAGGCGGACCGGCAGGCCCTTCGTGATGAGATCGCAAAAGGGCTTGCCGGCGAGTTGACGCGGTTTGAAACTGTGATTATGGACCTTCCGGTCCTGAAACAGGCTACCAAGGATGCCGAACAGGCGAGCGACCTGACCGCAAAGCTTTACCAGGAAGGCCGTAAGTCCATCGCGGATCTCCTCGAGATGCGCCGCGCTTATCTGACGACAGCGGCGGAATTTAAACAGATGCTTTTCGGTCTTGAGGTGGAATATGCGAAACTGCTTTTTCTTTCGGGCCAGTTGGATGAGAACGGGATCCGCTTGGTGAACACCCGCCTGAAGGGAAGCGCCGCATGAAAACCCATCACTCCGATCTGATCAGCGGGACCGTCAGTTACTTCGCGAAATCAAAGATCACACCGCTCATTATCGCGGCATCGTTCATCATCGGCCTTTTCGCGGTCATGAATCTTCCTCGCGAAGAAGAACCCCAGATCTCGGTGCCGATGTTCGATATTTTCGTCTCTTATCCCGGAGCGGATTCCAAAGAGGTCGAGCAAAGGATCGTGAACCTCGGGGAACGGAAACTCTGGGAGATCCCCGGAGTGGAGTACATCTATTCCACGATCGAGCCCGAAGGGGCGCTGATCATCGTCCGGTTCAAAGTGGGGGAGGACGTTGAAAAAAGCCTGATCAAGCTTTACACCAAGGTCCATTCCAATCTCGATTTTCTCCCTGAGGGCGCGACACGGCCCCTCATCAAGGTGCGCTCAATCGATGACGTGCCCATCCTAACGCTTACTTTCCACAGCGAAAAGCAAGACCCCGTGGCGCTGCGCAGGACCGTGGCTAATCTTCAAAATATCGTCAACGCGATCCCCGAAGTTTCGGAGACGCACATTACGGGCGGTCGCAAACGGCAATTCCAGGTCTTTTTTGATGAGGAGAAATTAAAGGCCAGGCTTTTGAACCCTCTTGAGATCGGGGAGTTGATACGGGCTGCGAACGTGAAACAGGACGCCGGTCATTTGGAAAGCGAACCGGCTCTCAAATCGGTCGAGGCCGACTCTTTTTTTAAGACAAAGTCAGACCTTGAAAATCTGGTGGTCGGAGTGAATGCGGGCAACATCGTGATGCTCAAGGACATCGCGCAGATCATCGACGGCCCCGACGAGGAAGAACGCTCGACGCAGATCCTTTTCGGACCTGCCGCCAAGGATCAGGAAAAAGGGCCTTTTGATGCGGTGACGCTTGCCATTTCCAAACGCAAGGGCGCGAACGCGGCGCATCTTTCGGAAGTGATCCTTCATACCCTCAAGGAGCTTCCGGAAACGACCTTTCCAAAAAATGTGGTTATGACCGTGACGCGCGATTACGGCGAAACGGCCAAGGAAAAATCCGACGAGCTTCTTTTCCACATGGGGATCGCGGTGTTCGGCGTCAGCCTTTTGATCGCCTGGGCGCTCGGCAGCCGGGAAGCGGGGGTCGTGGCGATCGCCATCCCGATGACGCTTGCGCTCACGCTCGCCACTTTTTATTTTCTCGGGTTCACGCTGAACCGTATCACGCTTTTCGCGCTTATTTTTTCGATCGGCATCCTGGTCGATGATCCGATCGTGGATGTGGAGAACATTGTCCGGCATCTGCGCATGCCCGGGAACAAGGGGAAGAATATCCTGGATGTGACGATCGATGCCGTGAACGAAGTCCGGAGCCCGCTCATTCTCGCAACGCTCACAGTGATCGCGGCGATCCTTCCCATGGCGTTCGTGCGCGGTCTTATGGGACCCTACATGCGTCCCATTCCGATCGGCGCAAGCGCGGCCATGATGTTCTCGATGTTCGTGGCGTTCGTGGCGACGCCGTGGGCCGCTTATCAGATTCTGGGGCGGGCGTTCGCTCAGGGCAAGCTCAAGGTCCATCATGAAGGCGAAAAAGAGGATCTTCTGACGCGTCTCTATCGCTCGTACATGAATCCTTTGATCCATAATCCAAAGGTCCGTAAAAAATTCCTTTGGGCGCTTGGCATCCTGCTTTTTGCGGTGGTGATGCTCGTGCCGCTCAAGCTTGTCCGCATGAAAATGCTTCCGTTCGATAATAAAAATGAATTTCAGGTGGTCCTCAATATGCCGGAAGGAACGCCCAAAGCCAGGACGCAACAGGTGATCACGGAGATCGCGGATCATCTCGTGACGGTCTCCGAGGTGAAGGACATTGAAATGTACGTGGGGACCGCGGCGCCTTACAATTTTAACGGGCTTGTGCGGCATTATTTCCTGCGTTCCAAGCCGCACCAGGCGGACCTTCAAGTGAACCTTGCGGGGAAGCATGACCGCAAGCGGCAAAGTCATGACATCGCGAAGGCCGTGCGTCCGAAGATCCACGAGATCGTGAAAAAATACGGCGGTCATGTGCAGGTTGCCGAGGTCCCGCCGGGGCCGCCGGTGCTTTCCACGCTCGTGCTTGAGGTCTACGGTCCGACCCAGGAAGGGCAGAATGAGCTCGCTGGCCGGATTGAAAAGATGCTCTCCGAGGACAAAGACATTACCGACATCGACACCTATGTCCAGGCTGAGGAAAAACTGGCGAGTCTGAAAGTGAACACGCAGAAAGCTTCTCTGAACGGTATTCCGGTGACCCACATTGCGGAAGCCATCACTGCGGCGATCGGAGGAAAAGCCGTCGACCTCGCGCATCTTTCTGACGAATACGAACCGGTCGAGATCCTGGTGAGGCTGCCGGAGGCGAAAAGGAAGACGCTCGATGCCGTCCTCAATATGACGCTTCTGTCGCGCTACGGGAACCCTATCCCGGTCAGAGATCTTGTGGATATCCGGGACGGGTTCAAGGACCGCGCGATCTATCATAAGAATCTCATGAGGGTTTCCTATGTCATCGCGGATGTCGGGGGCAAATTCGAGAGCCCGGCCTACGCGATCCTGAAGCTCAAAAAAGATATCTCGAAGATGCCCGCGCCGGAAAATCACGAAGGCCAGAAGACGCTCGACCAGCTTTTCAACGGCCAGCCGTCCACGACGGACCGCTGGACCCTCAAGTGGGACGGGGAGTGGCAGATCACCTTTGAAGTGTTCCGGGACCTCGGGATCGCGTTCGCGTTCGTGCTTCTTCTTATCTATGTGCTCGTGGTGGGATGGTTCCAGTCGTTTAAGACGCCGTGGATCATCATGCTTCCGATCCCGCTCACGTTGATCGGCATTTTACCGGCCCACTGGCTCGGCGGCGTGTTCTTTACCGCGACTTCCATGATAGGGATGATCGCGGGCGCGGGGATCGTGGTCCGTAATTCCATTATTCTGGTGGATTTTATCGAATTGAAACGCGCGGATGGGATGCCGCTTGAGGAAGCGGTGATCGAAGCGGGGGTGCAACGCTTTCGGCCCATGCTTTTGACCGCCGCGGCGGTGGTGGTCGGGGCCTCCGTGATCCTGTTCGATCCGATCTTTCAAGGGCTGGCCGTGGCATTAATGGCGGGAGAAATTGCATCGACTATTCTTTCGCGGACCGCCGTGCCCGTTTTCTATTACATGATGGCTAAAAAGGGAGAGAAACCATGACTATGGAAAAATATATTCGCATCATTGCGGGAACTTTTATACTGATCAGCGTCGCGCTCGCGATCCGGGTGAGCCCCTGGTGGCTGATCTGGACCGCACTCATCGGCGTGAATCTTATCCAGTCCGCCTTTACCGGCTGGTGCCTTGCCGAAAAGATCCTGAAGAAATTCGGCATTCCTGGGTCCTGCTGTCAATCCAAGAACATCTAACAAAATGAAGATTGTCATCCCCGCGAAGGCGGGGATCCAGAAAGTGGATTCCCGATTAAAGCATTCGGGAATGACATTTTGTTAGAAATTCTAAGTAAGAAGATCGCCCCTTTCATTGACAGCCAAGGAAGCCCCGCACCAATGTGCGGGGCTTCCTTACAGTCCATTCACGCGGAGCGTGCCGAGCACGCATTTTTCGCGTGAATGTGGTTTATCCGCCACAAAGCTTCGGCGGATCAAATTCTCGCTGCAACTTGCGTACCGCAAGATTGCGCGATCATTTGACACTCCTTCCGCCTTCGGGCAGAATGTCAGCGCTTTTGGCAGCCCCGTGGGACGCCATCTGTCTAAAGGAGACTTGAGTGGAATTCAATATCGAAAGGGTCGCCGAACTTGCGCGGCTCAATCTGAAGCCCGAAGAAAAACAAAAGCTCGCCAAGGACCTTGGCGCTATTCTTGCCTACGTTCAAAAGCTGGAAGCTTTGGACACGAAGACTGTCGAGCCCACAAGCCATGTTCTCAATATGGAGAACGTGTTCCGCGCCGATGAAGTAAAGCCCTCGGACGCGGCCCCCAAGGCCCTCGCACACGCCCCGCAAACGGAGGGACCTTTCTTCAAAGTCCCCAAGATCGTGCAGCGATGACAAACCGCAGACTGCAAATCCGTATGTCATTGCGAGCGAAGCGAAGCAATCTCAGAGATCGCCACGCCCCTGCGGGGCTCGCGATGACGGAGTGGTGTTTATGACGGACCTTTGCCAACTTACACTTAAGGAAGCGATCGGGATCGCGAAAAAAGACGGCTTTCAGACGATCCTGGAGGCGTTCCAGAAACGCGCTCAAGCGCTGAATCCAAAAGTGAATGCGTTTTTGCGTTTTGACCCCAAAAAGTCTGTCATTCCCGCGCAAGCGGGAATCCAGGAAGTGGATCCCTCCCCGAAAGTAGTAATCGGGGATCTGGCCCCCCGATTAAAGCCTTCGGGGGCGACGAAAATCGTCGATTCGGGGATGACAACAGCCTCGGATTTGCTTTATGGCGTTCCCATTTCCATCAAAGACAATATCTGTATCGACGGAGCGGAGGTGACCTGCGCGTCGAAGATCCTGGAAAAACATGTGCCACCCTACGACGCGACCGTGATCACGAAACTTAAAAATGCCGGCGCGACGCTTTTCGGGCAGTGCAACATGGATGAGTTCGCGTTCGGTTCCTCCTGTGAAACTTCCGCGTTCGGCCCGTGCAAAAATCCCTGGGATCTTACGCGCGTGCCGGGCGGCTCGAGCGGCGGTTCGGCGGCCTCGGTCGCGGCGGACATGACGGTCGCGGCCCTGGGGTCCGACACCGGCGGTTCGATCCGCCAGCCCGCGGCGCTTTGCGGCGTGGTCGGTGTGAAACCCACTTACGGACGCGTCTCGCGCTACGGGCTTATTGCGTTCGGCTCCAGCTTTGACCAGATCGGTCCTCTCACGAAGACCGTGGAAGACGCGGCGATCCTGATGAATATTCTGTGCGGCCATGACCCGAAGGATTCCACCTCGTCGCCCGAGAAAGTCCCGGATTTTACGCAGGCGCTCACGCGCGACGTGAAAGGCCTTAGGGTAGGCCTCCCGAAGGAATATTTCATCGAAGGGATCGACCCCGAGATCGAGAAAAGCGTGCGCCAGGCCGCGGAGATCTATAAGAAGCTCGGCGCCGAGATCAAAACGATCAGTCTTCCGCACACGGAATATTCGGTCGCCGTTTACTATGTTGTTGCCGTGGCGGAGGCGAGCTCGAACCTTGGCCGCTTTGACGGGGTGGAATATGGCTTGAGGGTCCCGACGAAAGATCTCCGCGAAATGTACTTTGAAACGCGCGACCGGGGATTCGGTCACGAAGCGAAACGCCGCGTTCTGCTCGGGACGTTCGTCCTCTCGGCCGGTTATTACGAGGCGTATTACCTGAAAGGGCAGAAGGTTCGCACGCTCATTCGCCAGGATTTCGAGAAGGCGTTTGGGGAAGTGGACGTGATCCTTTCGCCGACGTCACCCACTGCGGCGTTCAAGATCGGTGAGAAGGCGGCGGACCCGATCGCGATGTACCTCTCCGATATTTTCACGATCCCCGCGAACCTCGCGGGTATTCCGGCGATGTCGATCCCGTGTGGATTCACAAGCGGCGGCCTCCCCATAGGCCTGCAGCTCATGGCCCGCCCGTTCGACGAATCCACCATGCTTCGCGCCGCCCACGCCTTTGAGCAGGAAACCGGCGTTTATAAAAGAAAGCCATCATTATGAACGCACTTGAAAACAATAACGAAATAAAAGGCGGAGAAGTCGTTCTCTATAAGAATCGGCTTGAAGTTCGTCTAAACAAAGAAACCGTTTGGCTTTCGCTAAATCAGCTCGCTGAGCTTTTTGGCAGAGACAAGTCAGTTATTTCAAGACACATGAGCAATATTTTCAAAACGGGGGAGCTTGATCCGAACGCAACTGTTGCAAAATTTGCAACAGTTCAAAAAGAAGGTGCTCGGGAGATTCTTCGCCAGATCGAATACTACAATTTGGACACTATTATCTCAGTCGGGTACAGGGTCAATTCGAAAGAAGGAACGCAATTCCGGATTTGGGCCACCCAGGTGCTTAAAAAGCACTTGATCGAAGGGTATACCCTTAACGAAAAGAGACTGCGGGCAGTCCAAGGTAAATATTTGGAGCTCCGAAAGGCGATAGCTCTTATTGGGAACGTCGCGGCGGTCGAAGGTTTGGCTCCCGAAGCAGCAGGGATCGCCCAAGTGATTGCGGAGTATTCCCGTGCGTTGGACATTCTTGACGATTTTGACCACGAAAAGCTCTCGAAGCCCAAAGGAACAAAAAAAGCCAGATTTGAACTGACTTATGAAGAAGCCCGGAAGATCATCGATGCCATGAAAAAGAAGTTTCATGATTCAACGCTCGTTGGAAGAGAAAAGGACGCAGGTTTTCGCAGTTCCATCGGAGCTGTTTATCAGACTTTTGGCGGCAAGGACGTGTACCCGACAGTCGAGGAAAAAGCCGCCCATCTTTTGTACTTTGTGACCAAGAACCACAGTTTCGTGGATGGGAATAAGCGGATTGCCGCGGCGCTGTTCGTCTGTTTTCTTCAGAGAAACGGCATCCTTTTACACAAGGACGGAACCCGGCGGATTGACGATAATGCTCTTGTGGCATTGACCTTGATGGTTGCCGCCAGCAAAGCATCCGAAAAAGACGTCATGACCAAAGTGATCTTGAATCTGTTAGGGTGATGAACGCGGGATTTCCTCACGGGCGGGAAAATGGGGGGGCGAATTCATCGGCGGGCCGATGAATTCAAACGGTCGGCAGATTCATCGGACGTCCGAAGAATCGAAGAGGCAGGGCTGCTTGGGCGGTTCGGGACTTTATATCATATAGGATATGAGGCAAAAGTAGCCAAAATCAGACTGAAGACCGAAGACCAGAGACCGCATCGATGACAAATAATCTGTATCTCGTAGCCAAAAGATATGTTGAAGTGATCGAAAAGATCGAAAAAACGACAAATCCCGAAGAGTTACAGTCTCTCGAGGAAAAGCGGATCGATCTTCACTGGAAATTTATCGACCTGCTCAAAAAACAAGGGATCAAATACAAGGACAGGGAGCACGCGACCCGGATCGCCATACGGATCGCACACGGTGAGTTGTGACGATACTTGAGATCGCAAGAATTTATACGGATTTGGTGAAAGCCGAACGGGAGATCCCCGAGGAGGAGCCCCAGGCCAGGGAAAAGGTCCATGCCCTCCGGACCAAGTATCACGAGCTCCTGATGGCGAAGATGAAGGAGGAGCGGATCGATTTTTCCGACCGTTTTGACGCTGCGGCCAAGGCCTTCGATATGGTCCGTGAAGAAGACGCGAAGTACGGCAAGACGAAACTAGACTGAAGACAACAGACTAGAGACTATAGCAAAAGAAAATATGTGGGGTGTCCAGTTGCACTTGTCCGCCGAAGTTTTATGGCGGAGGACGCCTACTTTGCTAGGGGGGACGAATTCTTCGGACGTCCGAAGAATTGAGGGGGGTGAGGCCTCCCGGGTAGTTCGAGGCATTATATCGTATATGATATACGGCAAAAATAGCCAAAATCAGACTGAAGACGACAGACAATAGACAACAGACTGGAGACTATAGCAAAAGAAAATACGTAGAGTGTCCATTCGTAGGACGCCTACTTCAAAAGGAATAGTAGGGGACGCTATATGAGGAAAGAAATAAGTCGTTCGATTCGTTTAAAAATAATAAGTGCAAAAAATGTCATAGATTTAATAAATTTTGTGCTGCAAGAATTTGAAAAAAACAACGCTAGCCATAAAGACTTCGGCATCACATTTTCATGCGAAGGGAATCAGGCATATTCTTTTGATTCAAAGGAAGTTGATAAGTGCGAAAAAGTTTTAAATTCAAAGAAAATCTTTGAAATAGGCGTTCATTTTTCAGACTACAAATCCGAGCAAAGGATTAATATAAATTTAGCGCAAGGCGATCGAGGATGGGAAAATCGTTATAGTGTTAATAGCGACAAAGAAGAATGGGTCAACGATGTCTCTATTCGGCTCGAAGAAGTTTTTGCTTCATTCCGCCCTCAAATCGACATTCTTAAATTTAAAGGTTTTATTTACCATACGTTTTCTTTACTTCTAGGATGGGTTTTTTTTAAGGCGATAATTTTATTTTTTAAAATAATAACCGTTCTAGGCTACTCTTTCCCCCAAGCTCAAAAAACCGATACTGCAAATCCATTTATTTTTGTAATAGAAAAATTAATTGATCAATCTGTTATTTTTTTATGGTTTTTCAAGATGGGAATCTATTGGCTTTTGGGAACTTATTTTATGCTTCTACTCTGGTTCAAGTTGGAGGGGGAATTAAAAGAAATGTGGCCTTCCATCGAATTTGATTTTGGTCCTGATCATAGAAAAACACCCCAAAAAAGACGTCGGGTGATTTATCTTTTTTTTATTCTAATTTTTATGCCCATAATTTTAAATATTATTTCAACTCTTATTTTTCAAAGATAATTTCATATGAACTACGAACCTGTAATAGGCTTAGAAGTACACGTACAACTGAAAACGAAGAGTAAGCTCTTCTGCCCATGCTCCACGGAATTTGGGGCGGGGGGGAATGAACATACGTGCCCGGTGTGCCTGGGGTGGCCGGGGTCGCTGCCGGTCCTGAACGAAGCGGCCTTGAAGCTTGCGATTCGCGTGGGGCTCGCGCTTAATTGCAAGGTGGCGGAGCGGCTCAAATTCGACCGGAAGAATTATTTCTACCCCGATCTTCCCAAGGCCTATCAGATCTCGCAGTACGATATGCCGGTGAACGGCAAAGGATGGCTTGATATTGAGACCAAAACCCTCACCCCAACCCTCTCCCCAGGGGAGAGGACAGGTGAGGGGAATTTAAAGGTCAAACGTGTTGGGATCACACGTGCGCACCTGGAAGAGGACGCCGGAAAACTCCTTCACGAAGGCATCGCGGACGGGAGCCTCGTAGATTATAACCGGGGCGGCATTCCGCTTCTTGAGATCGTCTCCGAGCCGGACCTCGGCAGTCCGCAGGAGGCCTACGATTACCTCGCCGCGCTCAAGGCCATTCTTCAGTACCTGGAAGTGAGCGACTGTGATATGGAAAAGGGGAGTCTTCGCTGCGATGCGAACGTGTCGGTGCGGCCCGTGAGCCAGTCCACATTCGGGACGAAAGTCGAGATCAAGAACCTGAACTCTTTTAAGATGGTGCAGAAAGCCATTCAGTACGAGATCGAGCGGCAAACCGAAATGCTCAAGAACGGGGAAACGATCGTCCAGGAAACGCGGCTTTGGAACGACGCCAAAGGCACGACCTTTTCCATGCGCTCCAAAGAAGAGGCCCATGATTACCGCTATTTTCCGGAGCCGGACCTTGTTCCGTTCACACTTGCCCGCGCGACCGTCGAAGAGGTCCGCAAAACTTTGCCCGAACTACCTCGCGAACGCGCGAAGCGGTTCATCAAAGAGTTCGGCATCCCGGAATACGACGCCTATGTGTTGGTGCAGGAGAAGAAACTGGCAAATTATTTTGAATCCTGTGTGCGCGAAGGAGCAGTAGCCAAGCTCGCGAGCAACTGGATTCAGACGGAACTCCTCGCTCTCTTGAATGCGAAAAATATCGCGATCGAAGATTGTTCGGTCTCACCGCACGCGCTGGCAGGGTTGATCCGTCTTGTCGAACAGGGGACCCTGAGCGGAAAAACCGCCAAGGATGTCCTTCAGGAAATGGCGGCGACGGGCAAAGCCGCGGAAATGATCGTCAAAGAAAAGGGCCTGACGCAGGTCTCGGACACGGGACTGATCGAGAAAGCGGTCGAGAAAGCCATCGCCGCGAACCCCGCCGCGGTCGCGGAATTCAAGGCCGGGAAACAAAAGGCCCTCGGCGCTCTCGTCGGCGCGGTGATGAAAGAAACGGGCGGCAAAGCGAATCCGAAGATCGTCAATGAGATCTTATGCCAAAAGCTGCAAAATTAGTCCGGAGTCCGGAGCCCGGGGTTCGGAGTAAAAACAAAAAAGAGAAAACTCCACGCTCAAAACTCCGTACTCCCTGCTACACCTTAGGTGTAGAGACTTCCTGCGACGAGACGTCGTGCGCAGCGCTGCGCGGCAAAGACACGATCCTTTCCAACGTTGTCTCCTCCAGTCTTTTCCGGCACAAGAAATTCGGCGGCGTGGTGCCCGAGATCGCGTCCCGGCATTGCATGGAACAGATCCAATGCGTGTTCGAGGAGGCGCTTCGCGAAGCCCGGGTCAAACCCGGGGATCTCGATCTTATCGCCGTCACGCAAGGCCCGGGGCTCATTGGTTCACTCCTCGTCGGTGTCGCGTTCGCCAAGGCGCTCGCGTATCAACTGGAGATCCCGGTGGTGGGCGTCAACCACATGGAAGCGCATTTGGTCGCCAATTTCTTTGGGGCTAAAAAACCGAAGCGTTTTATCGGGCTTCTGGTCTCGGGCGGTCACACGATGCTCACATTCTGCGAAAAGGGGAAGATCCATATCCTGGGCGAGACCGTCGACGATGCGGTGGGCGAAGCGTACGACAAGGTCGCGAAAATCATGGGGCTCAGTTATCCCGGCGGGCCTATTCTGGATAAACTCGCGAAAGAGGGAAATCCGCGCGCTTTTCATTTCACAAGGCCCAAACAGGATGATCGTTTCAACTTCAGTTTCAGCGGCGTGAAAACAGCCGTGCTTTATCAGTTCCGGGATCCCAAGACCGGGAAGCCGAACCCTCAAGCGCCCTCCAAAAAAGATATGGCGGCGAGTTTTCAGCATGCCGTGATCGGTTGGCTCGTCGAGAAGGCGCTCGATGCCGCACAGTTTAAAAAGGTGTCCGATATCGCGGTGGGCGGAGGCGTGAGCGCGAATTCTTATTTGCGCGAAAAACTTACACGGGACGCGAGCGCATTGGGGATCAAGGTCTGGTTTCCGCCGTTTGCGCTGAGCACGGACAACGCGGCCATGATCGCGCGCCGGGGTTTTGAACTTTATCAAAACGGAAAACGGTCGAAACTTAATATGACCGGCGATCCGGGATTGCAGATCAAGTAGTGAGTTTGGAGTTCGGCGTTCGGAGTAAAAAAATCAGGGCAGGATCTCCGAACTCAAAGCTCTCATCTTTGAACTGAATCGGGGGGTATTTATGTGTTCTTTTATAGGTTTGGCACCGCAGGATATTGATTTCGCGATCAAATTGAGCGTTGCGACATTACTGGGGGCCCTGATCGGCCTTGAGCGGGAGGCCCACGGGAAGGAAGCCGGTTTCAAGACCTATTCGCTCGTGTGCCTGGGTTCGTCGCTCATGATGATCGTGTCCGTCGACGTTTTTGAGATCTTCAAAGGGGTCGCCACCGTGGACCCGGGACGCATCGCGGCGCAGGCCGTGACGGGGATCGGTTTTCTGGGCGCCGGCGCGATCATCCGCTCGGAGGCGGGAGGCATCAAGGGACTGACCACCGCCGCCGGGATATGGGCCGCGTGCGCGATCGGATTGGCCTGCGGGCTGGGGCTCTACAAACAAGCCGTGATGACCACGATCCTTGTGCTGGTGATCCTCGTGATATTCTCTAAGGTCCAGCGGAATATTCTTCCCAAAAAGCAGCATGGTTAGTGAAGTCATTGACACCCCAAGGGCAAAAAGCTAGAATCCGCGCTCTACCCTTGTCTCAGAGTTGATTTCTAAAATGGTTGACAAGGGTTGCCCTAATTTCTGCTTCGCAAAAATTAATAGGTATTAGGACTATGAATAAGCTCAAGATCGCATTACCCAAAGGCAGTCTCGAAGAGGCGACCTATCATCTCTTCAAGCGGGCCGGTTTCAAGATCAATGTCAATTCCCGCTCCTATATTCCTTCTATCGACGACCCCGAGATCGAGGTGGTGCTTTTCCGCCCTCAGGAGATGTCCCGCTATGTGGAAGACGGCATCGTGGACTGCGGACTGACCGGGCATGACTGGATCGTGGAGAATGATTCCAAGGTCGTGGAACTTTGTGAGCTTCAATACTCGAAGCGCACTTCCAACCCCGTCCGCTGGGTCCTGGCCGTGCACGAAACCTCGCCTTTTAAAAGCGTCAAGGACCTGAACGGGAAAAAGGTCGTGACCGAGCTCGTGGGCGTCACGAAGCGTTATCTTAAAAAACACAAAGTGACCGCGGAAGTGGAATTTTCCTGGGGCGCCACGGAAGCCAAACCGCCGCGCCTTGCGGACGCCATCGTGGAGGCGACCGAGACCGGGTCCAGCCTTCGCGCGAACAGGCTCAAGATCATCGATACCGTGATCGTTTCTATCCCGAAGTTCATCGCGAACAAGCAGAGCGCGAAGGACCCCTGGAAGAAGCACAAGATGGACAATCTCATCATGCTTCTCGAAGGCGCGATGCGCGCTCAGGAAAAAGTCGGTCTCAAGATGAACGTCGAGAAGAAGAACCTGCGGAAGGTCCTGGGTCTTCTTCCGGCCATGAAGAAACCGACCATCGCGAACCTCACGGACAAGAACTGGCTGGACGTCGAGACCATCATTGACGAGTCCGTGGTCCGTGAATTGATCCCGGCGCTCAAGAAGGCCGGTGCTTCGGGCATCATCGAATATCCGCTCAATAAAGTGATTCCCTAACCCCGTTACTTAAAGGAGTTCCATTCATGCCTTGGGCTCGTAAACAGCGCAAGAAGAAGATGAACAAGCATAAGCGCAAGAAGAAGTTGCGCCGGAACCGCCACAAGAAAAAAGATTGGTCGTAGTTCCACAGACTAAAGATCGCAGACTGAAGACCGGAGACAAGGCCTTAAGCTCGAAAAGCTTTTCGCTTTGGTCTTCGGTCTTTTGTCTTTAATCTTCATGGGAGCTTTATGAATGTGATCGCGGTGAAGAGCCCTGCCAAGCTCAATCTCCACCTGCGCATTCTCGGCAAACGGCCGGACGGGTACCATGAACTCCTGACACTTTTTCACCGCATTTCGCTCGCAGACACCATTGTCATCCGGAAAAACTCCGGGGGCTTTAAACTCACCACGAACTTTCCCTCTCTCGAAACCGGGGAAGGGAATCTCATCACCAAGGCTTACCGGGCGCTCCAGAAGAAATTCCCGGGGCTCGGCGGGGTCTCTGTGAGGCTCAGCAAACATATTCCTCTGGGCGCCGGGCTTGGGGGTGGCTCCAGCAATGCGGCTTCCTTCTTACTGGGCATGAGAAAACTTTTCCGGCTCAAGATCTCCTTTAAGGAGCTTCTCGCCCTAGGGAAAAAGCTAGGCGCGGATGTTCCGTTCTTTCTTTTGAACGCGCGGCAAGCCGTGGCTTGGGGGATCGGAGAAAAGCTTCAAAAGTTGCCGCACGGCAGCCTCCTTTGGTTCTTGTTGCTCCTGACGGACGGGGGGACCAATACGAAAAAGGTCTACCAGAAGCTCTCCTGGAGCGGGCGGCCCCTTTCCTTGACAAAGGAAAGGCGTATTGCTAAAATCCTGCGCTCTTTTCTTAATAGAAAGCGGCTCCGGGAAGCGGCGACACTCGCGCGAAATGATCTGGAAATTCCGGCATTTCGTCTGATGCCGGCCATCCCCAAAGCCGTGGCGGTTCTCAAAGGCCTGGAAGTTCCCTTCGTTCTCATGAGCGGAAGCGGGGCTACGGTCTTCGCAGCGTTCTCCAGCCGGAAAGAAGCTTTAGACCTATCGAAGAGATTGAAAGAAGTTCCCTTTCCTTTTCGCAAGGTGATTTGTCACTCATCTTAGTACATGAGATCATGAGGTTTGGAAGTGAAGATCACGGAAATTCGCATTTTTCCCCAAGCGAATAAAGAAAATAAGTTGTGTGCCTTCGCCAATATCACATTTGACGGCTGCTTCGTGGTGCGCGGGCTGAAGGTGCTTGAGGGGTCAAAGGGTCTTTTTGTGGTGATGCCATCCCGTAAAGTCAAAGGCGACGATTACCGGGACGTGGCGCACCCCATTACGGCGGAGTTCAAGGACTATATCCAAAAAGAGGTCCTGAACGCCTACGAGCTTTTTATCGAACATGAGCCCCAGGCGCAGGCGCTCCACAATGACGATCCGTTCGGGCGCTGATCGCTAGGTTTGAAGAGCAATTTTTGATAATTTATTGCCCCGTGGTGAAATGGTATCACACTGCCCTTTGGAGGCAAGGTTTCTGGTTCGAGCCCAGACGGGGCAGATCTTAAAATCGGGTTATGAGAAAAATAAAATGAAAAACGGATTAAAAGATAAAACGAAGGAAACGGTCGTGGCCTATGGGTTCCTGATGCCGAACCTGGTCGGATTTCTTCTGTTTACATCGATCCCGGTGCTGGCGTCGCTGGGCCTAAGTTTTGTAAAGTGGGACCTTTTATCGGAGGGTCCCCGATTCGTGGGGCTCGCGAACTTTTTCGAGCTTACAAAAGACCCGTTCTTCGGGAAATATTGTTGGAACACGCTCATTCTCATGGCGGCCATTCCGATCAGCATGGCGGGGTCGCTCCTTTTGGCGATCGCCCTCAACCAGAAGCTTCGGGGGACCGTCATTTTCAGGACGGTCTATTTTCTTCCGACGATCTGTTCGGGCGTTGCGATCTTCATGCTCTGGCGTTTGATCTACAACCCGAATTTCGGCTTCTTGAATTCGATGACCGCTCAGTTCGGGGATATGCTGGGTCTGCGGCTGACCGGGCCGAATTGGCTCACGGATGAAGCGTGGGCGAAGCCGGCTTTTATCATTATGAGCGTGTGGCAGTCGATCGGCGGCTACAATATGATTCTTTATCTTGCGGCGTTGCAGGGAGTGTCGCGCGATCTTTATGATGCCGCAGAAGTGGACGGCGCGAACAATTGGCAGAAATTCTGGAACATCACCTGGCCGCAGATCTCGCCGACGACTTTCTTTATCGCGACGATGAGCCTGATCGGCGGGTTCCAGGCGGGATTCGATCAGGCGTATATCATGACGGGGGGAGGGCCGAACGGGTCCACCACGACGATCATTTATTACATCTTCAACAATGCGTTTGAATGGTACCGCATGGGATACGCGGCCGCTATTTCGTGGGTCCTGTTCCTGATCATTTTTGCTGTTACGGTCGTGAAGTGGCGGTTTTTCGGCAAAGCGGTCCATTACACTTAAGAGAAACTCATGGGCAACCCTGACTTTTATTTTCTTTTATGGAAAGGTAGTCAGGATAGCCCCAATTCCTATCAATTGAAGCATAGCGGAAATTGGGGCAACCCTTGTCAGCCTTTTAAAAATAAAACCGTGGACAAGGATAGTCCATGGTCAACCATCTGGAAATAAATACAAGACCATGGGACATCACATTGATTCGTTGATCCAAGAGGAAATGAAGCAGGAGATCGCTGCGTCCGTCTCCCGTTCCAAAAGAAAAAAACCGGTGAAGGTGGTGACCGAGCTCAAGGAAAAATCGCCCCTGAAGAGGAGATGGCAACGGGCGGTTCTTTTTATGGCCTTATTCACGGGCGCGGTGAGCATGGCGGCGCCGTTCCTTTGGATGGTCTCAACTTCGCTTACCGAAGCGGGACAGATTTTTTCTGAGAATCGTTCCTGGTGGCAGGAATGGCTGCCGACCAGTTTTGTCTGGCAGAATTATGTAAAGGTCTGGTCTGTCGTTCCGTTCGCGCAGTTCTATCTGAACTCCATTTTTGTGAGCCTTTGCATTACGTTCGGGCAGGTGGCCACGAGTGCGATGGCCGCGTACGCGTTCGCGCGTCTGAATTTTCCGGGACGCGACAGGATCTTTTTCGGTTATCTTGCGACCATGATGATCCCGGGCGCGGTGACCATGATCCCGGTGTTCATCCTGCTCCGGCATCTTGGGTGGATCGATACGTATAAAGCGCTGATCCTTCCGGGGATCTTTACCGCCTATGGGACGTTCATGTTGCGGCAGTTCTTTTTGACACTACCCAAGGACCTGGAAGATGCCGCGAAGATCGACGGATGTTCGTATGTCCGGATCTTCTGGCATATCATTCTGCCGCTTTCAAAACCGGCCTTGGCGACCTTGACCACTTTTACGTTCATGGGGTCGTGGATGAACCTGATGTGGCCCCTGATCGTGGTGAATACGCATACCAAATACACACTGCCGGTCGGACTGGCTTATTTCCAAGGGGTGCACGGCACGGATTGGACGCTTCTCATGGCCGCTTCGATGATGATGATCCTGCCGATCCTGATCGTTTTTCTATTCAATCAGCGGTTCTTTGTCGAGGGTATTAAATTGACCGGAATCAAGGGGTAGTCCCAATTCTTATCAATTTCAGAGAATCTGAAATTGGGGCAATCCTTGTTAACCATTTAAGAAATAAAATTCAAAACAAGGATAGGCATGGAAGCGATCGTTCTTGCGGCAGGAAAAGGGACCCGGATGTACTCTGAATTGCCGAAGGTCCTGCACTCAGTGTTCGGGAAGCCCGTGCTGGGGTATGTGCTCGAAACTTTGGCCGGGGCCGGGATGAAAAATCCTTTGGTGGTGGTGGGCTACAAGGCCGAAGAAGTGCGGTCTTTTTCGAAGGCGTATGGCGCGACTTCCGTGCTTCAGCGCGAGCAAAAAGGGACCGGGCATGCCGTGATGGCGGCCGGGCCGGCGCTGCGGAACGCGCAAGGCCCCGTGCTCATATGGCCGGGCGATATGCCGCTTGTGAAGCCGGAGACGCTGGCGGATTTTTTGGCGGCGCATAAAAAATCGCGGGCGCACGTCAGCGTGTTATCCTGTGTCCGGGAAGACCCGTCCGGATACGGAAGGATCGTGAGAGAAGAAGGGCATTTTGCCGCGATCCGCGAAGAACCGGACGCCACTCCCGAGGAGCGCACGATCCGGGAAGTGAATACCGGGGTCTATCTTTTTGATAAAAAAGTTCTGTTCGAAGCCCTGGAAAAGGTCGGGCGGGACAATCGAAAAGGCGAATATTATTTGACGGATACCGTGGAGATCCTGCGGCGCGAGGGCTATTGCGTGGAGGCTTTTTCGCTTGCGAGCGAGGAGGAAGGACAAGGGATCAACTCCCAGAAAGATCTGGCCGCCGTGACAAAAAAAATAAATGAACGGGAGGTCGCGAAACACCAGGAGGCAGGCGTGACGTTCATGGCGCCCGAGCAGACTTTTGTGGCGCCGGGTGTGAAGATCGGAAAAGGCACCACGATCTATCCGTGGTGTTTTATCGAGAGCGGGGTGGAGATCGGCAGGGAGTGCGAGGTCGGGCCGTTCGCGAAAATCCGTCGCAATACCGTGATCGGCGACCAAGCGGTGATCGGAAGTTTTGTGGAGGTGAACCGGAGCCGTCTCGGGAAAAAGGTTTTGGCCAAGCATTTGGCTTACTTGGGAGATGCGGTGATCGGTGACGGAACGAACGTCGGGGCCGGGACCATTACGGCGAATTTTGACGGAAAGAAAAAGCATCAGACATGGATCGGAAAGAATGTAAGGATTGGGGCGAATACGGTTTTTGTGGCGCCCGTCCGGATCCCAGACGGGGCGCGGACCGGCGCGGGATCGGTGGTGATCCCGAAGATAAAAATTAAAAAAGGGGATGTGGTCGTCGGCGTTCCGGCCCGGCCCGTCTCAAAGAAGAAAAGGTAGGTGTTCTTATGACAAAGATCCAGAAAAAACGAAACGGGGATATGGTCCTTTTAACCGGGAGCTCTCATCCGGAGCTCGCCAAGGAGATCGCCAAGCATCTCGGCATTCCGCTGGGCGATGTGCTGCTCGGCCGCTTTCCGGAGGGAGAGATCCAGCTCCAGATCCGCGACAATATCCGGGGCAAAGATGTTTTCATCGTTCAACCCACTTGCACGCCCCCCAACGAAAGCCTGATGGAACTTTTGATCCTGATCGATGCCGCGCGGCGCGCTTCGGCTAAGCGGATCACGGCGGTGCTTCCGTTCTTCGGCTATGCCCGCCAAGACCGCAAAGACAAACCCCGCGTTCCGATCACCGCGAAATTGGTGGCGAACCTGATCGTCAGCGCCGGCGCGAATCGCGTGCTTGCGATGGACCTTCACGCGGGACAGATCCAGGGATTTTTCGATATCCCGGTGGATCATCTTTATTCGATCAATGCGATGGGGAGCTATTTCAAGAAAAAGAAGATCAAAGACCTCGTGGTCGTCTCGCCTGATGTGGGCGGGATCAAGATGGCGCGTGGGTATGCCAAGCTTTTTGATTGCGATTTCGCGATCGTGGACAAACGCCGCGAAAGCGCGTCCCAGACGCACGTAATGCACATCATCGGTTCCGTGGCCGGGAAGAACGTCGTTATTATCGATGACATGATCTCGACCGGCGGGTCCCTGGTGGAAGCCGCCAAGGCTCTCAAGAAAGCGGGAGCATTGGACATTTATGCGAATATCGTGCACCCTGTTCTGGCCGGAAAGGCCGTGGAGAGGATCCGGAAATCCGCCATCAAGGAACTTATCGTGACGAATAGCATTCCTCTCGGGAAAGAAAAACGGATCAAGAAGATCGTCCAGATCTCGATCGCCTCGCTTTTGGCGGACGCGATCTGCCGGATCCATTATAACGAATCGATCAGCACGCTTTTTTCAAGCGCAGGCGTAGAAGCATAATGCCGCATTTATTTAAATTTATGGGTCTGCGGTATAATACTGCAAACCTTTCAAATTTAATGGTAATGCAGTATAAACCGAAGAAGAGGGAAGCTGTTTCCGTCTTAATCACAGGACATCAAGGAGGAATTTGAAATGCAGACTTTTGAATTGCAAGCCAAAACACGCAATACCGACGGGACCCGAAAAGCACGCGCGGTCCGGCGTAATGAAATGTTCCCTGCCGTGGTCTACGGTCACGGCATGAAACCGCTTGCGATCGAAGTGCCCGACCGGGCATTTCTCAAGGCGATCCATACCAAGGCCGGCGCGAACGTTCTGATCACGCTTCAGGTCGAGGGCGTGAAACTCAAAGAATCGACATGTCGTATCAAAGCGATCCAGAACAACCCGATCACGGACAAGATCGACCATATCGATTTCATGGTCATCTCGCTCACCGAAAAGATCACGGTCAAAGTGCCGGTGGTCCTTCTTCATATCGAAGACGCGCCCGGCATCAAGGAAGGCGGGTCGCTCGATCTGGTGCATCGTGAGATCGACGTGGAGTGTTTGCCGACGCAGATCCCGGAAAAGATCGAGATCGAAACGAAGGCCATGAAGATCAATGACGCGGTCCACGTGAAAGACTTGACGCTTCCGCAGGGGATCAAGTGCCTGCTGGCGCCGGAGGACGTGGTTCTTGCGATCCATCCTCCGCGCGAAGAGGAAGTGAAGCCCGCCGAAGAGGGCGCCGCCGAGCCCGAGGTCATGGAAAAGGGAAAGAAGGATAAGGAAGGCGAAGAAGGCGCTCCCGCTGCAGCTAAACCGGGCGCACCCGCCGCAGCCAAACCCGGCGCGCCTGCTTCAGGGAAACCTGCTGCAACGCCCGGGAAAGAAGGAAAGTAACGAAGGATCCCCCGGGGATCGCCTAAGCGACCCCGGGAGTCTCTTGAGGCTTCTGATGAAACTCATCGTTGGGCTCGGGAATCCCGGGGATGAATACGCTCGCACGAGGCACAATATCGGCCGTCGGCTCATGGAGTTCATTGCCGGCAAAGAAAAAGTGAAGTTTTCTTTTAAGAAGTCCCAGAAGGCGGCCTTGGCTTCGGTTTCGTGGAATGGAGAGGCGCTTCATCTGGCGCATCCGCTGACTTATATGAACCTTTCCGGTGAAACGATCGCGGCGCTCGTCAAGTACTGGAAGATTGCCGCAAACAAAGATCTTTTGGTCGTGGTCGATGATGTCGCTCTGCCCTTCGGGAAATTCCGTTTGCGGGGAGAGGGAAGTTCGGGCGGGCATAACGGTCTTGCCTCGATCGAAGAACATCTCGGAAGTCGTGAATATCCGCGGCTTCGGATCGGGATCGGTCCCCGGGAAAATAAGACAGAAGCAGAGCCTGCGGCTTCTGTCGAGCCGCTTCGGGATTATGTGCTTTCCTCTTTTACCGACGCGGAGGAAAAGAAAATGAAAGAGCTTCTCGGAAAAGGGATGGAGGCATGCCGTGCCTGGATCTTGGAGCCTTTGACGAAGGCCATGAACAAGGTGAATGCGGCAGTTTTGTAGCCCCCATGCTTATCCATTTCAGCGACAATGAAATGGAGGCAATCCTGACTACCACCGATGAAAAGAAAAAAGTCGGGGTAGAGGGTTGTGAAGCATGGGAACTTTTCTTGCCGAAGCAGGGCATTTATGCTACATTGTCCCCTCTTTTAGCCTTTTCAAAGGCCTAAAAACTTCATAACTGCTTCTGTAGCTTCTGTTTATGAAACTTACGGGAAGAGTTATTATTTTAATCTAGCATGAGGGAGTGTGTGATGAAAAAATACGAAGGTTTATTTATTTTTCCTCCGGAGATCACGGGGGAAGGGCACAAGGATCCTGCCACGGAGGTTGTAAAGTGGATCGAGAAATTCCAGGGGAAGGTCCTCCAGAAGACCGATCTTGGGAAAAAGACGCTCGGTCACATGATCCGCAAGTACAAGGACGGCAGAACGTTCGTTTTTGAATTCGAGATGGACCCGTCCCGGGCGCAGGATTTCCGCAAGGAACTGGAGCTTCAGGAGAACCTTTTGAGATATATGGTGAGCATTCCCGCGAAGAAGCCGTCGTTAGCGCCTCTTCCAGCCGCTCCTGTTACAACGCCCAAAGCATAATCAATCCAACACGAAAAATATCGGGTGACCTATGGCCGTGAGTTTGAATAAAGTCATGTTGATCGGGAATCTTACCCGGGATCCGGAACTTCGTTACATCCCTTCGGGACAGGCCGTGACGACTTTTACGATCGCCGTGAATCGCACCTACAATTCCAAGGCCGGGGAAAAGAAAGAAGAAGTTTGTTTTATCCGGATCGTGGTTTGGGCGCGTCTTGCGGAGATCTGTAATGAATATCTGAAAAAGGGCCGCTCTGTTTTCGTAGAAGGAAGGATCCAGACCCGGAGTTGGGACGGTCCGGATGGTAATAAACGGTATTCCACGGAAGTGGTCGCTGACAATGTCCAGTTCCTCGGCTCGAAACCCGGAAGCGGGAAAGGTGAGGGGGCGGATGTGCCGACCATGGATGTGGACGATAGTATTTTTGAAGCCCCGGAGGGCGGTATGCCTTCCAAAAAGGATTCCGTCTCCCTTTCAAAGGACGAACTTAAACCCGACGAAGAAATTCCCTTCTAAATCAACCAGGTGTAAAAAATATGAAACCGAGATCTTCTTCAAAGTTTGGAAAATTCGAAAAGAAAAAGCCTTTTGATAAGAACGCCCGCGGTCCCAAAAAGGGCGAAAAGGGTTACGGCTCCCCGAGCCGGGCACCTTCCCGTCCCGTGCGCAAGCGCATGCGCCGCATATTGCCTTCCATGGATTATAAAGATGTGGAAGCGCTCGGGAAATACATCACCGAGAAAGGGAAGATCCTGCCGCGTCGTATCACGCGTTTGAACTCAAAGGATCAGCGGACGCTTACGCGTCTCATTAAAAAGTCGCGTCATTCGGGACTTTTGGCGTTCCAGGCGAACTGATCGCCTCGAACATTTAAAAAAAAGGGGAATCGATCCATGGAATTATTGCTTTTGAAAAATGTGGCAGATGTCGGCAAAAAAGGCGATGTCGTGCGTGTGCGCGACGGCTTCGCAAGGAATTTCCTGATGCCCCAGGAGCTTGCGATCCCGGCGACCCGCGCCAACAAGCAGTTTTTTGCGGAAAAGCGTGCCCGTAGCGCGGCGCGCAAGGCCAAGGAAAAAGAAGCGGCCGAAAAACGGGCTAAAGAAATGAAGGACCTTACGATCACACTCGAAGTTCGTGCGGGGGAGGGCGAAAAGCTTTATGGTTCCGTGACCGCAGAGGATCTTCGTGTGGCTCTTGAAAAGCAAGGGTACAGCTTTGAAAAAAAACAGGTCCGTATCAAGGATCCTTTGAAGACCTTGGGCGCGCATCAGGTCGATCTTGAGATCTACCCGCAGGTCAAGACGCGCCTGACCGTCGAGCTCGTTCGGGAACCGTCTTAAACCTCTTTAGAGGTCATTTGTGGCTGAATTGCAGACAACGGTCAATCTTTACGAAAAACTTCCGCCCCAGAATCGCGAAGCTGAAATGAGCGTTCTGGGCGCGATGTTTTTTGACGAGATCGCGCTCGCGAAGGCCATCGAGGTTCTGACCCCCGATTTTTTCTACGACCATCGTCATCAAAACATCTTCAGCGCGATGACCACCCTTTTTTCCAACAATCACCCCGTGGATCTCATTACCGTTTCCGAGGAGCTCAAGAAACGCAAGCAGCTTGAGGAACTGGGCGGGATCAGTTACCTGACGCAGCTGACCACGATCGTACCGACCGCGGCGAACATCGAGCATTATGCCCGGATCGTCAAAGACAAGGCGCTTCTTCGCAAGCTCATCCAATCCGGAACGCAGATCGTGCAGAACGGTCTTGAGGCCGAGGGAAATGCCCGTGAGGCGATCGATAGCGCGGAGAAGATGATCTTTGATATCGGTCAGTCCCAGATCGAGAATAAGACCGTCCAGATCAAGGACATCATCCATGAAAGCATGGAAACGATCGACCAGCTTTTTCAGCGCAAGGAACATGTCACCGGCATTGCGACCGGTTTTCACGAATTCGATATGAAGACCGCGGGCCTGCAGCCTTCGGACCTGATCATCGTGGCAGGCCGTCCCTCGATGGGGAAATCCGCTTTTGCCACAGCGATTTGCGAGCATGCGGGCATCCATCTGAAGAAACCCGTCGTTGTTTTCTCGCTCGAAATGAGCAAAGAACAGCTTGTTCAGAGGATGCTTTGCTCGCACGCGCGCGTGGACGCGCAAAAGGTTCGTACGGGATATCTCTCCAATCAGGATTGGCCGAAACTGACAAATGCCGCCGGTAAACTTTCCGAAGCGCCGATCTTTATCGACGATATGCCGGGCCAAACGGTGCTCGAGATCCGGGCCAAGGCGCGCCGCCTTAAGATGAAGCACGATATTTCGCTGATCATCATCGACTATTTACAGCTGATGCAGGGCTCCAAGTCCTCTGAGAACCGTCAGCAGGAGATCTCCGAGATCTCCCGATCCCTCAAGGCCCTTGCCCGCGAACTCCGTGTTCCCGTCATTGCGGTGAGCCAGCTTTCCCGCGCGGTGGAATCCAGGACCGGCAATCGTCCGCAGCTTTCCGATCTTCGCGAGTCCGGCGCCATTGAACAGGACGCGGACGTGGTTGTATTTCTTTTTCGAGAAGAGTATTATCAGCCATCCGAGGAGAACAAGAACAAGGCCGAGGCGATCATCGCCAAGCAGCGCAATGGGCCCACGGGTGTGATCCCGCTCGTGTTCCTCAAAGAATGGACGCGTTTCGATAATCCTGAATTTTTCAGATCCGAGGAGTCCACATGAAGCGTTGGGTGGTTCTGCTTGTAGGTTTGTCTTTTTGTGCGGGCTATTCCTCGGTTTTTGCCGAAGATACGACCGAGAAAACGGCTGCGGAAGCTGTCGCGGTTCCGCCGGCGTCTCCCGTTGCAAGCCCCGCTGCCCAGCCGCCTGCCTCCGATCCTGTTGCTGCGACGGATCCTCAGAGTATGCCTCAGAACGAAAAGAAAGTCGTGACGGTGGATGTTCGCGGAAATCGCATTGTGAGCACGAACACCATTTTGAGCAAGATCCAGACCAAGCAAGGACTCTCCCTCAGGCAGAAGACCGTGAACGAAGATATCAAGCGTCTTTATGCGACCGGATTTTTTGACGACGTGAAGCTGGAAGTGGAAGACCTTCCCGAAGGTTATAAATTGATCGTGGAAGTGGACGAGAAACCGATTGTCAAGCAGATCACGTTCGAAGGCGCCGCTGCCTTTAAAGAAGAAAAACTCCGCAAAACGCTCGGCGTGATCGAGGGGCAGATCCTGGACCGCAAGGCCGTCAAAAAAGGCGAGGAGGAGATCCGTAAGCTTTACGCGAACAAAGGGTTCCGCTTCGTGGACCTTCAGGTCGCGGTGAACGTGGATCCGTCGACCAAAGAGGCCGTGATCTCGTTCAAGGTCTTCGAAGGGAAAAAGTTCAAGATCACCAAGATCTCTTTCGAGGGGAATAAGGCCTTTAAAGCCAAGCAGCTGCAAAAACTCATGAAGACGAAAGAGAGAATATGGTTCCTGTTCGGGACGTTCAAAGAGGGTGATTTTGAAAAAGATCTTGAGAAGATCAGTTTCTTTTATCAAAAAGAAGGTTATCTGGACGTGAAGGTGTTGCCGGAGTTTGCTTATGACAAGGACCATACCACGATCCAGATCTTGATACGGATCGATGAGGGGCAGCACTATCTTGCCGGCGACATCAAGTTCAAGGGCAACACTCTTTTTCCGGAATCCGAGCTTTGGCAGCAGCTCGAAATGCTTCCGGGTCTGACCTATTCGCAGTTTTATGTCGCGCAGGACATCGAAAAGATACGTCAGTTCTACGCCAGTGAGGGCTACATTGAAGCCCGCGTGGTGCCCGACGTAAAACTGAACCGGGACAGCGGGAAGGTGGATATTATCTATGAGATCCAGGAAGGGGACATCTATTTTGTGGAGAAGGTCCAGATCCGCGGGAACACCAAGACCCGTGACAAGGTCATCCGCCGTGAACTCCGCATCCGTCCGGGCGAACGTTTTGACGGGAAAAAGATCGACAAATCCAAGGAACGTCTCCAGAATCTGAACTATTTTGAAGAGATCACCTATGATACCGAGCCCACGGAAGCCGGGACGAATCGCAAGGACCTGATCTTTCGGGTGAAAGAAAAACGCACAGGGGAGCTTTCCTTCGGCGGCGGCGTCAGTTCCATCGACACCTTTATGGGTTTTGCCGAGATCTCCCAGCGCAATTTCGACATCCTCAACTGGCCCCGTTTTACGGGCGGAGGGCAGTCGCTTGCGATCCGCGGACAGATCGGGACCATCCACCAGGAGTACGACGTCAGCTTTGTCGAGCCGTATCTTTTCAACAAGCCGATTTCCTGGGGTTCGAACCTTTTTCTCACTTCGCAGGACAATCAAAACACCCTCTTTGGCGAGAGGAGAATGGGCGCTTCTACGACCCTGTCTCGTCTTTTTAAGGACGTACTCCGGCTCGGCGGAGGATACACCTTGGAGAATGTGAAACTCAAGGATATCGCAAGCGATGCGCCTACCTCTGTCACGGAGTTTGACGGGCCGGACTGGCTTTCCCGGCTTCGCGCGTTCACGACCTTTGACAATCGTGACAATGTTTTCAGTCCCACCAAGGGGCGCGTGCTCAATCTCGCAGGCGAGTTGGTCGGGAGTTTTCTTGGTGGCGATCAGGAGTTTTATATTCTGCGTTCGGGGTACACGGAATATCTCACGTTCCATAAAAAGCACCAGATCGAATTTCAGGCCCGTTTGGCCACGTCGCAGGCGTTTGGAAAAACGTCCACGACCCCGGCCTATGACAGGTTTTTCGCCGGAGGTCTTGGCACCGTGCGTGGTTTTAATTACCGGCGCGTGGGTCCCCAGGAGAGCGGAGAAGCCGTGGGAGGTCAAACCCTGGCTATCGTGAACCTGGATTACACTTTTCCGCTGCCGTTCCTCGATGCGTTCCGTGGAGTGGTGTTTATCGACGCCGGCAATGTCAGCAAGGATTCTTATAATATTGATTTCAATGAATTTGCCGTCAGCGTGGGTCCCGGGATCAAGGTCAAGACACCCATCGGGCCTTTGGCTTTTTATTATGGCCTTCCCATTGCGAACCGGGATACCAAGGACAAAAACGGCCGCTTTGAATTCAGTTTGAGCCGCAGTTTCTAAAACGTTTCAGTCACCGTTTCATTCAAAAAAAGGAGAAATACCGTGAACCGTAAAATAACAGCGGGTTTTTTGACCGTCCTCATGATATCGAGTTTGGGCCTTCCGGCCTTTGCCGCCGAGATGAAATTCGCGTATGTCGATGTGGGCGAGGTCTTTGACAATTACCAAAAGACCAAGGACCAGGATCTGGTGCTTAAAACCGCGGGAGAAGCCAAGGAAAAAGAACGCAATGACATGACGGCCAAGATCCGTTCCATGGAAGACGAATTGGCCCTTCTTGCGGCAGACGCCCGTGCCGCCAAACAGGAACAGTTGATCGAAAAGAAACGCCAGCTCGAGGATTTTGATCGCAATGTTCGCCAGCAGCTCGCGGAGCAGCGCGACAAGGTGGTCCGTGAGATCTTTCAGGAGATCGATGTGATCGTCCAGGACCTCTCGGTCAAAGGGGGCTATGACATGGTTTTCAATAAGCGCGTCCTTCTCGCCCAGAAAAAGTCTTTTGATATCACGGCGCAAGTGTCCGCGGAGCTCGCGAAGAAATACAAGAAGGCTTGAGGCCCCGGGAATTCATGAAACAAAGGACCCTAAAAAACAAAGCTGTTTTCGAAGGGGCGGGGCTCCATACCGGTCGCAAAGTGACGGTGTGCATACGTCCGGCCTCGGAGAATGCCGGGATACTTTTTTGCCGCGTTGATCTTGCTCCGGATCTCAAGATCAAGGCCTCGATCGAGAATGTCTGTTCCGATGAGATGCGCCAGACCGCGATCATGGTCGGGAAGGGTCGCGTCCGTACGATCGAACATCTGATGGCCGCTTTTCACGGGCTTGGGATCGATAACGCTCTCGTGGAGATCGACGGAGAAGAAGTCCCCGGGATGGACGGAAGCGCTCTGGAATTCACGGAGGGTCTGATCGCGGCCGGACTTGAGGACCAGAACTCGGAGCGGCAGTTCCTGACGGTGGAGACCCCCGTCTATATTGACCAGGGGGATCAATCGATCGTGATCTTGCCCGCGGATTCGCTCTCGATCTCCTACATGCTCAACTACCGGGATGAGGATCTTTTGGACCAGTACCTCTCGCTTCCGATCATTCCGGAGATCTTCGAACGGGAGCTAGCGCCCGCCCGCACTTTTTGTCTGAAAAAAGAGGCGGAACTTTTGCTTGCCCAGGGATTTGGAAAAGGCGCGAGCCCCTCCAACACGCTCATTTTTGAAAAGAATAAACCGCTCCGGAACACCTTGCGGTTTGAGAACGAAGCCTGCCGCCACAAAATGATGGATATCCTGGGAGATCTTTTTTTGTGCGGGAAATTCATCCGCGGGCACGTGATCGCTTCCCGGAGCGGCCATGCCCTTAACGTCGAACTCGTGAGGAAATTGATGATGAACGCTCCCGCTCAGCCCAAACCACTCTCCAAAACATTGACCGTGGAAGAGATCCAGAAGATCATTCCGCATCGATACCCGTTTCTTTTCGTGGACCGGATCGAGAATTTCGAACCGGGGATGCGCGCAACGGGTTTCAAACAGGTCACCATGAACGATTATTTTTTCCAAGGGCATTTTCCGGGACATCCCGTGATGCCCGGGGTGCTGATCGTGGAAGCCATGGCGCAGGTCGGCGGCGTGATCATGCTGGGCGAGGCAGAGAACCGCGGCAAGATCGCTTACTTCATGAGCGTCGATGCCGTCAAATGGCGCAGTCCGGTTCTTCCGGGAGATACGCTCCGGATGGAGGTCGAGGTCCTGAAGAAACGCTCCAAGTTCGGTCAATGCTCCGGCAAAGCCTACGTGGGGGACAAACTTGTATGCGAAGCGGATGTGAAGTTCGCGGTGGTGGATGCGTGAAGATCCATCCGACGGCGATCGTCCATCCGGACGCCGTCCTTGGCGAAGGGGTTGAGATCGGGCCTTGGGTCATTATCGCAGGGACCGTGAAGATCGGAGCGCGTACGAAGGTCGGGCCGCGCGTGACGATCGAAGGGCGCACCACGATCGGAGAAGACAATGAGATCTTTACCGGCGCGGTAGTGGGAAGCCTGACACAGGACAAAAAAGCCGATGGCGGCGTAAGCTACCTCAAGATCGGCGACCGCAACACGATCCGCGAATACGCGACCCTTAATCCAGGGACCCTGAACGGCACCGAGACCGTAATCGGGAACGACAATCTTCTGATGGCCTACGCGCATGTGGCGCATGATTGCATCATCCATAACGGCGCGACGCTCGCCAATAACGCGACGCTTGCAGGCCACGTCATCGTGGAGGACGGAGCGATCCTCGGGGGACTTTCGGCGGTCCATCAGTTCGTCCGGATCGGGAAATTGTCGATCACGGGGGGCTGCTCCAAGGTTGTGCAGGATATCCCGCCCTTTATGATGGTCGATGGTCATCCGGCGCATGCTTTCGGGATCAATGCCGTGGGATTAGACCGCGCGGGGTTTTCCCAGGAAGAAAAGTCTGCCATCAAAAAAGCCTTCAAGATCATCTTCAAGTCGGGTCTTATCTTAAAGAACGTCATCAAGCAGATCCAGCAAGATATCCCCCCGAGTCCTTCCATCCAAACGATCATTGATTTTCTGGAAAAGTCCGAACGGGGCATTTGCGGATAATTTTTTCGCACTCCAATCAGAGACCTTTATGAAAACTATGGGCATTATCGCGGGAAACGGACGTTTTCCGATCCTGGTGGCCGAAGAGGCCAAGAGGGCGGGGTGCCGGGTCGTGACCTGCGCTATCGAGCAGGAAGCGGAGCCCGCCTTGGAAAAGCTCTCGGACGCTTTTACCTGGGTGAAAGTGGGCGAGCTCAAAAAACTCTCGAAATTTCTGAAGGATGAGGGCGCTCACGAGGCCATCATGGCCGGCAAGATCGAGAAGGTGCGTTTTTTTAAAGAGAATGTGCGGTTCGATCTTGATATGATGGCGGTCTTGGTGAAGCTAAAAGACCACAAAGACGACTCTCTCCTCGGGGGTATCGCGGATTATCTCTTTAAAAAAGGCATCGTGCTCCAGGATTCGACCTGTTTTCTCAAGGATAGGATGCCGGGACCGGGCCTTCTCGGGAAAAAGAAACCCTCCAAGTCCGTCATGGACAATATTCATTTTGGCCTTGAAATGGCGCGGAAGATCTCAGGCGCGGACATCGGGCAGACGGTGGTTGTGAAGAAAAAAACGGTGCTTGCGGTCGAAGCGATCGAGGGAACGGACGAGGCGATACGTCGCGGCGGGGCGCTCGGGCGCGGCAAGATCATTGTGGTGAAGATCGCAAAGCCTAACCAGGACATGCGTTTCGACGTGCCGGCGGTGGGCTTGAAGACCTTGGAGGGATTGATCGAAGCCCAGGCCGAGGCGTTCGCCTTCGAAGCGCACAAGACCCTCTTCATCGGTAAAGACATTTTCGTGGAAAAAGCCAATCGCGCGGGCATCGTTCTTTACGGTGTCAATGGGAGGTCCTGAAAACATGAGTGGCGAAAAGACAAAACCCTCCGGCGAACTTCGGCATGAGATCCAGGAACTCAGCGTGCTCTATGAGATTACCCGGCACATGACGGCGCCGATCCCGATCGAAGAACGGATGAGAAAAGCACTGGATGTGCTCCATGAGAAAATGGGCATGCATCGCGGGACCTTGACGCTTCTGGACGCTGAAGGCGAAAATCTTACGATCGAGATTGCCCATGGCCTGGACGATCAAGCCAAAAAGAAAGGCAGCTATAAAGTAGGCGAAGGGATCACCGGAAAGGTTGTGGCGGCAGGAGAACCAATCGCGGTGCCGAATATCGGGGAAGAGCCGCTTTTTCTTAACCGCACCGGTGCGAGAAAAGATTTTCGACGCAATCGTATCGCTTTTATCTGTGTTCCCATCAAGATCGATCAGGAGACCATCGGCGCGCTAAGCGTGGACCGTCTTTTTGAGGGAGATATTTCACTCGACGAAGACCTGAGACTTCTCACCATCATCAGTTCCATTCTCGCACAAACCGTTGCGAATTACCGTATGCGCGAGAAAGAAAAAGCAAAGCTTCAATTCGAGAACGTGGAATTGAAACGCGAGCTTGCCAGAAAATTCCATCCTGCCAACATCATTGGAAAGAGCAAGCGCATGGAAGAAGTTTATGAGGCGATCGATATGGTGAGCCGGACGCGTTCGACCGTGCTTCTTCGCGGCGAAACGGGGACTGGGAAAGAACTGGTGGCGCATGCGATCCATTACGGAAGCCATCGCGCCAAAGGCCCGTTCGTGAAAGTATCCTGCGCGGCATTGCCGGAGACGCTCCTTGAGAGCGAACTTTTCGGATACGAAAAAGGCGCTTTTACCGGGGCAGTCGCAAAGAAGCTGGGACGTTTTGAGATGGCGGACAATGGGACATTGTTCCTTGACGAGATCGGGGATATTTCGGCCTCGATGCAAGTTAAACTTTTGCGTGCGCTCCAAGAGAAAGAATTTGAACGCGTAGGGGGAACCCAAACGATCCGCGTTGATGTGCGTGTCATTGCGGCGACGAATCGCGATCTTGAGAAAGCAATCCAGGAGAAGCAGTTCCGGGAAGATCTTTATTATCGGCTGAATGTGGTGCCGATTCTTTTGCCTTCTTTACGGGAAAGACGGGAGGATATTCCGCTCCTTGTCGTGCATTTTTTAAAAAAAGCGAGCCTTGAAAACGGTAAAAAAACCAAGTATATCTCTGACGAGGCCATGGAGCATTTGATGAGCTATTCCTGGCCCGGTAATATCCGCGAACTTGAGAACGCTGTTGAGCGGGCTGTGATCCTTTGCAAGTCGGATACGCTGGAAGCCGATCTTTTTCCGATCCCAGTAAGGAAAGGACATCCTATCGCGATGTCGCAGTCCTCTGGAATTCCGGATGCCGTAGCGGGAACGAATGCTTCTCTTGGGGATGCTGTCGGGGCACTCGAAAAAGGGTTGATTCAGGAGGCCCTCCGTTCCAACGGCGGGAATCAGCGTAAGGCGGCCAAGGCTCTGGGTATTACAGAGCGCATTCTCGGATATAAGATCAAAAGCTACGGTTTGTCCTGCCCTCGTTAAAAATTCAAAGGATGGCAGGACTGGCTCCGATTGCATTTAATTAATGGGAATCTTGACCTGAAATAGAAATATCTACAAAATTGTAGGAAGCAAGCTTTTCGAGACAATTTTGTATCTGGATACGCCAGATGAGAGGAATTTCTCAGGGGAAATAGTAAAGAACTTGGCATGGAAATTGCTATCTGGTGGTAGGGGTTTTTATGTTTTTTTTGGCAGAAATGGTATGAAAGGACATTCAATCAAAAAGGAGGGTGCTATGTGTGGAGATAATGCTTGCGGCTGCGAAAAGGTAGATGTGCCAAAGCTCTTTGGGAGCAATGTTTTTAATGATCGCACCATGAAGGAACGCCTTCCGAAGGAGACCTACAAGGCGCTCAAAAAGACGATCCAGCTGGGACTTCCGCTTTCTCCTGAGGTAGCTAACGTCGTTGCAAACGCGATGAAAGATTGGGCCATCGAAAAAGGTGCGACGCATTACACGCATTGGTTTCAGCCGCTCACGGGTCGTACCGCAGAAAAACATGATTCTTTTATTTCACCGACCGATGACGGCAGCGTGATCATGGAGTTCTCCGGAAAACAGTTGGCTCAAGGTGAGCCGGACGCGTCATCGTTCCCGAGCGGCGGTCTTCGTTCCACATTCGAAGCGCGTGGTTACACAGCGTGGGATTGCACCTCTCCCGCATTTCTCAAAGAGGACGCTTCGGGAAATGTGACCCTTGCCATTCCGACAGCCTTTTGCTCCTACACGAGCGAGGCGCTTGACAAAAAGACGCCGTTGCTCCGCTCCATGGAAGCGGTTTCTAAACAGGCGATCCGCGTGCTTAAGGCCCTTGGCAACAAGACCGCCAGACGTGTGACCTCGACGGTCGGTCCCGAGCAGGAATATTTCCTGATCGATAAAACCTTCTACGAAAAACGCCTCGACCTGATCGTTTCCGGAAGAACGCTTTTCGGAGCTCCGTCACCGAAAGGACAGGAACTTGAAGACCAGTATTTCGGTGCGATCAAAGACCGGATTTCCTCGTTCATGAAGGACCTGGACATTGAGCTTTGGAAGATGGGGATCTCTTCAAAGACCAAGCATAATGAGGTTGCGCCCGCTCAATACGAAATGGCGCCGATTTTCTCCACGACCAATATCGCGGCGGACCACAACCAGCTTGTCATGGAGACCATGCAGAAAGTGGCGCTTCGTCATGATCTTGTGTGCCTTCTCCATGAAAAACCGTTCGCAGGTGTGAATGGCTCGGGCAAGCACAATAACTGGTCCCTTTCGACCGATGACGGACAAAATCTCCTGGAACCGGGGAAAACACCCTCCGAGAACGAGCAGTTCCTGATCTTTGTGAGCGCCCTTCTCATGGCCGTGGATCGTCATGCGGATAAACTCCGGGCAAGCTGCGGCAATCCGGGGAACGATCTTCGTCTCGGCGCAAATGAAGCCCCTCCGGCCATTATCTCGGTTTTTATGGGGGAGGAGCTGACGAGTATTCTGGAAGGTATCGCCAAGGGCAAGAAAGTCGAGTCCCGGGGCCAGAACTTCCTTCATATCGGAGTCGATGCTTTGCCGCCATTGCCCAAGGATAATACCGATCGTAATCGCACTTCACCCTTTGCGTTCACAGGGAACAAGTTCGAGTTCCGCATGGTCGGCTCTTCAGCCTCCATCTCGGGTCCCAATATTGTGATCAATACCATTGTCGCGGAAGCGCTAGACGAGATCGCAACACGTCTCGAGAAAGCCGGTAAGGGCGGTCTCAACAAAGAAGCGACAGCGATCGTTCGTGACTCAATGAAAAAACACGGGCGCGTTATTTTTAACGGGAACAATTATTCGGACGAGTGGGTTGCTGAGGCCAAGAAACGGGGCCTTCCGAACATCAAAACAGGCATTGACGCATTGGCGACCATGGCGACGCCCCAGGCGGAAAAGCTCTTTGACAAGTATCAGGTGCTTTCTCCGAAGGAGCTGCATTCCCGTAATGAGATCTACCTTGAAGCGTATGTGAAGCACGTGAATATCGAGGCGCAGGCGTCCGCCCAGATGGTCAAGCGCCTCTTCATTCCCGCAGGAATGAAGTTCGCTGCCGAGCTTGCTGGGGCCATCGGTGCTCTAAAATCCGTTTCAGCACCGGCTGCAACCCAGAAGGAATTACTTGCGATCGTGAGCGCTCTTTTGTCGGGGGCTTCAGAAAAAGTCGCGGCGCTTGAAACCGCGATTGAAAAGGCGCATCACGTGGCTGACGTGGCTAAGCGCGCCGAGGCATTCCGGGACAAAGTGGTTGTGGCGATGAACGCTCTCCGCAAGGACATTGATGCGCTTGAAGGCGTGACTCCCACAGAACTTTGGCCGGTGCCAACGTACGCAGAAATGCTTTTTAAGCTGTAAAAAATTCCGCAGGGGACAGGCTCTTATTTTCGGCTTGTCCCCGGTGTCTTGCTATTATGCAGGATAAAAAGACCTTCCTAACGGAAGGTCTTTTTGTTTTGCAAAAATCCGCTTTTTCATATCCTGAAAAAATTCTTCATTTGATTTTCGTCTCTGCCCAAGATTGGCACGCCTCTTGCATCCCTAGAGTGGGGTACGAATACAGGCGTTATATTCGGATAGAAAATACAAAAATGTGCAACAAATTCGTGGATGTTGGGCTCAACTTTTGAAAGAGAGGAGTGAAAGATGAAAAAAATGCGAAGGTGGTTTTTGGGGGTGACCGGATTCATGATCCTCATGGGGGTTTCGAAACTGGCGCTGGCGGCAGATGCGGTTCTCCCGGTCATAAATACCGGGGACACAGCTTGGGTGCTGCTGTCTGCGGCGTTTGTATTCTTGATGACACCGGGGCTTGCTTTTTTCTATGGTGGGTTGGTCCGCAAGAAAAACATGCTTTCGGTCCTGATGCAATGTTTTATGCTGATGTGTATCGTCACGCTTCAATGGGTGTTTTTCGGCTACAGCCTTTCATTTGGTCCGGACATTAAGGGGATCATCGGAAGCTTGAGCTGGGCGGGTCTTCACAGTGTCGGTATGACACCCTTTACGGATTATTCTGCCACCATTCCGCATCAGGCCTTCATGATCTATCAAGCGATGTTTGCGATTATCACGCCGGGTTTGATCCTCGGGGCCTTCGCAGAACGCATGAAATTTTCCGCATTCTGCGTTTTTTCTCTTCTTTGGGCCACGTTCGTTTATGATCCCGTTTGCCATTGGGTGTGGGGCGTGGGCGGTTTCCTCAGGAACATGGGGGCTCTTGATTTTGCCGGCGGTACCGTGGTGCATATTAATGCCGGCGTTGCGGCTCTAGTTTGCGCGCTCGTGCTCGGCAAAAGGAAAGGCTATCCCAGCCACATGTCGCCTCCCCACAACCTGCCTTTTGCGGTTCTAGGTGCCGGGCTTCTTTGGTTCGGCTGGTTCGGATTTAACGGGGGAAGTGCCCTGAGCGCGAACGGCCTTGCCGCGAGCGCTCTCATGGTAACGCATATTGCTGCCGCCGCCGCGGGTCTGACCTGGTCCTTGTTGGAATGGAAGATCAGTTCCAAGCCTACCATGCTCGGGATGATCACGGGCGCCGTCGCCGGCCTCGTTGCCATTACGCCGGCCGCGGGATTTGTTGGTCCCGTGGACGCTATCTGGATTGGCATTGGAGTTTCCGTGATCTGCTATTTCTTTGTGGCCGTGGTTAAAACCAAGTTCGGTTACGATGATTCGTTGGATGCTTTTGGTGTGCACGGCATCGGCGGGATCTGGGGAGCTTTGGCCACGGGTCTTTGGGCCACGAAAGCCGTCAATCCGGCCGGGAATAACGGTTTCTTTTATGGGAACCCGGGACTTTTTCTGGTGCAGCTGAAGGCCGTGGTCGTCACCGTGGTCTATTCATTCATCATCTCTTTTGTTCTCCTGAAGATCGTGGACGCTCTCGTGGGTCTGCGTGTTTCTGAGGACGAAGAACGCATCGGGCTGGATCTCACGCAGCATCGCGAGTCCGGCTACACTATGTTGGATTAAAAGGAGACATACCATGAAATATATCATTGCAGTGATCCAGCCGGACCGGTTGGACGAAGTGCTTCGGGTGCTTGAAGAGAAAGAGATCCATCTTGTCACGGTCACAAGTGTTCTGGGTCGCGGACGTCAGAAGGGGATTTCGGAGGTTTACCGGGGTCACAAGGAAAACGGCCGGCTTCTGAAGAAAATAAAACTCGAGATCGCGGTCAATGACGAATTCGTAAAGCCGACCGTAGACGCGATCATCCAGGGCGCACGGACCAATCATATCGGGGACGGAAAGATTTTTGTGCTTGATCTTAAAGAATGCTTTCGCATCCGCACGGGCGAGATCGGCAGCGTCGCGATCGGGTGATTTCCGAGCAAGCTTTTAATGGAGGCACTTTATGGTTTTCAGATCGGAGAAGTGTCCGTTCAAAGGTCTTCCTTGTATTCCCGGCCGTCCCAAAGGATCCTGATCCGCAGGGGGCGCATTTCATCCGCAGGAGTTACGGAGCCCCAGGCGACCGCGATCTCTTCCATCTGAACTTCTGGAGAGAACCTTTGGGACTTTCCCAGCACCAGTTGCTGTGCCTTCAGGTCAAATGCGACACGCGCCATCACATAGTAAGCATCATTCGTGGGGACTGAAAGCAGGATGACCGGGTGGCCGACCTTTTCCGCGACGGAAATGACCCGGGTAAAGATTTCTTCTTCCTGCGGGTAGGGTTTTTCAAAATCTCCTTCCAATTGAAGCCCTTTCGCGACTTTAGAAGTCAGGGCGATCACGTCCGTCGTGTCGGGATCGGCCTCCGTCAGAACGCGTTCCAGATGGGTCAGATTGTGCGGCGATCTCACGGCAACGACGACCCGGTTTGGCTTCGAACAATGGCACGCCTCGGGAGTCAGGAGTTCCATCTCGCTCAGGTTCACGTGGTCGATATGCTGGTGGGATCCGTTCGCGTCTTTTTTTTGATGAAGCTCAGGGTGCGAACGATGATTGATCTTTTCGGAGATCAGAAAAACGATAAAAAAGGCCAATGTAAAAAGAGACCCTGAGATCGTGGCGACTCTCTTGGTCAGGAGATTGAGGCAGGCCGTTGCGAAAAGAACAAAAAAGATAGCTACGAGCCCCATGGGGATCTCAAGTCCGAAAAGCCTGATGTTCCCGGGCACTTTCCATTCACGAGGAGTTTTGTCCTTATATCGCAGGACAAGGACCGCCAGGGATTTGAAGACAAAGCTCCAAATGACGCCGAACGCGTAAGCCTCGCCGAGTACGTAAACATCGCCGCGACAGAGGAGTATCGTGAAGATCTGCAGGGTCACGATCAGGTTGATCATCCGGTGGGATGTGCCAAAACGCGGGTGAGGACGGCGAAGCATTTCAGGCAGGATCCCGTCTTCTCCCAGGCGGTTTAGAACGCCGTTCGAGCCGACGATCGCGGTGTTCACGGCGCCCGAAAGGATCAGTGCGCCGACAAAGACCACAAAAGCCTGGAACAATATTTTCACGGGTTCCGGTCCGACCAGGTACATCGTCAAGCCGCCGATCAAGTTGTTCGAATACTGCGAAGTCCGGATGGCATCCGGAATGATCATGACCGCGAAAAAGCTGACCAAAGAAGTGAGCAACATGCTGTAGAGGAAGATGATGAGCCCGGTCCTTTTCAGATTTTTGAGCTTGGGCGCTTCCATCTCACGGTAGACCTGCGCCAGCGATTCTTCGCCGCTCATGGCGAGAAGCGAGTGACCGAATGCGATCGTGATCCCGATCAAGCCGAGGGGGGCAATCTTTCCGCTGAAGCCATGAAGCCATCCCAGGGATTCCTGGTTGAAAACCGGCGCAAAAGGCGGAAGGTGAAAGCCTTTGATCGTCAGGGTCAGGACACTCCAGGCGATCATGATCACGGCCATAACGGTTGTGACCGCCATGATCTTCAGGGCTTTGCCGCTGGACTCTGGGACGCCTTTGATGTTCTGCCACCAGAAATAGAGGGTGACACCGATTGCGAAGCAGATCGAAAAGATCCCTGAGGGGACGTGGAGCGGGATCTCGAAATGGGGCATGAGCGTGTTGAGAAGTCCCGCCAGGTACTGTCCGGCGCAGACGGCGCTGATAGGGCCCGTCAGTACATAATCAAAGATCAAAGCGGAAACCGAAAGTTTAGCGAGAGTGCCGCCCATGGCCTCTTTGACGACCCGGTAAACGCCGCCGCGCACGAACATGCTGCAGGATTCGATATAAACGGCGCGTACCGCGTAGGAAAAAAGCATCACGCCCAGAATGAACCAGGGCGCGGCTTTTCCGATGGCTTGTTCCGCGATCCCGCCGATGTAATAGGAGGTGGACGCAAGGTCGCAGAGTACGATCGCTGAGGCCCGCCAGAAACTGATAAAGCTCAGCATGGCGGTCGTAACCAGGATGACGTTTCGGGCAGTTTTCTTCCGTTCGGGGATATTAGGCATGATCACACCTTCCCTGGAATGGAAGCCGCGAGGCGGGGGATGGAACGAAAAGAACGGGGCGAAAAAAACACTTCATGGTGAAACTCCTCTCCTTCGCCTACGGGGTTAGCTGACGGGCTAAGGTCGAGGATCTGACCTCTTACCTCCTGATTTCAGGCTGGTAATTCGCCCCTTATGGTTCTTGGGTCCCCCGTTCCGCGGCTCGCGGATTCGGCATATAAACGTGGGACTATACACTCTTTTTCAAAAAAATCAATACCCCCCACCGCCATTTTAGCGTTGCTCACCTTCTCGGGATCTTCTTGGACACTGTGATCCTCAAGGGAGAGGAGAGGGTATTACAAAAATGATGTTTTAAAGACAAAAATGTCGGTTCCCTGGGAAGGGAACGGGTCCTTTCGAAAAAGTGTAGAGTAAAAAAGTGTGTTGGCACGGTATGTGCATTATCCTTGCAGGTCCCATTAACTATATAAAGGAGGAGATCATGTTCGTAAAAAAGTTCTTCGGAAGAACGTTTTTGATCCTGGGCGCATTGTTAACACTCGGATATTTCTGGCAGAAAGCGGCGTTTGCGGCGGATGCCACTGTGGCTTCCAATGTTACGGCGATCAACACCATTTGGACGTTGATCGCGGCTTTTTTGGTGTTCTTTATGCAAGCCGGTTTTGCGATGGTTGAGACCGGGCTGACACGCGCCAAGAACACCTGCAATATTTTGATGAAGAACCTGCTCGACTTTTGTCTGGGTTCCCTCGTTTTCTGGGCGTTTGGATACGCCATTATGTTCGGGGCGGACAAAATGGGTCTTTTCGGGACGAGCGGATTTTTCCTTTCGGCGGCGAATCCCTCCTCAGGGGACGGGCTGTGGCAATATGCCTACTGGCTTTTCCAGGTTGTTTTCGCGGCAACGGCGGCCACCATCGTTTCGGGGGCCATGGCTGAGCGCACAAAATTCAATGCGTATCTCGTCTACACGGTTTTTATCAGCGCGGTCATCTACCCGGTCGCGGGGCACTGGATATGGGGAGGTGGGTGGCTCTCGAAACTTGGCATGGTGGATTTTGCCGGCTCCACGGTCGTGCATAGCATCGGCGGTATGGCCGCTCTGATTGGCGCGATCATGGTGGGCCCTCGTGTCGGAAAATACAATCTCGACGGAAGCTCAAATATCATTGCTGGTCACAATATGCCGCTTGCGGCGCTCGGCGTGTTCATTCTTTGGTTCGGCTGGTTCGGTTTCAACCCCGGTAGCACGACTTCCGGAGTGAATTTGAGCATTGCGACGATCGCTGTCACGACGAATCTGGCGGCTGCCGCTGGAGCGGTTTCAGCCATGTTCACGATCTGGAAACTTTTCGGCAAGCCCGATACCTCGATGACCTTGAATGGCGCGCTTGCCGGACTTGTTGCGATCACGGCACCCTGCGCGTCCGTTTCTCCCCTGAGCGCGATTGTGATCGGTTTGATCGCAGGCGTTCTCGTGGTCTTTTCGGTGGTCTTCATTGAACGGGTCTTAAAGATCGATGACCCGGTGGGCGCGGTCTCGGTCCATATGGTCAACGGCATGTTCGGGACCCTTGCGGTCGGGCTTTTTGCCGAAAAGTCTTTTGGCGGCGCGGCGGGTCTTTCGCACGGAGACGGTCTTTTTTTCGGTGGGGGATGGCATCTTTTTCTGGTCCAGTTGACGGGTGTTGCTTCGGTCGCGGTCTGGACGGCGGTCACCTGTGTGATCTGTTTTACGATCTGCAAGGCCACCACCGGATTGCGTGTCAGCGATGAAGAGCAGCTGAAAGGTCTTGATATCGATGAGCACGGGATGGAAGGCTATGCCGGTTTCCAGATTTTCACAACAGAATAATGACCTCGAAAGGAGAATAAGATCATGAAACTTATTACAGCATACATTCAACCGTACCGGTTACCGGCGGTCAAAGAGGCGCTTCAGAAAGCGGAGATCTACAAGATGAGCGTCTCCAACGCCTTGGGATGTGGTCAGCAAGCGGGTTATGAAGAGACTTACCGCGGCGTGAAGCACAAGATCAATCTCTTGAAAAAGGTGCGCCTTGATATCGCGGTCAACGACAACTTCGTCGAGCCGACCGTCAAAGCGATCGTCAAGGGAGCCAAGAGCGGCAAGATTGGCGATGGAAAGATCTTTGTGACCGAACTCGCTCAATGTATTCGCATCCGGACCGGCGAGACCGGCGTTGCGGCCATCGGTTAGTAGTTTTGAAATGAGGTGTCTCATGGAAATCCAGGGTTCGGATCAGATCGGTAGTTTTAGAGTGGATCACACGGGGCTTTCGAGAAAAGGAAAGCTTCCGCAAGCGGTCCACGATCTTGAAAAACAGATGATCGAGGAGGCCATGACACGTTCCGGGGGGAATCAGCGCGTGGCCTCTGAGATCCTGGGGATTACGGAGCGGATGTTGGGGTACCGTTTGAAACATTACGGTCTGAAGTTCTAAAGAGCGGTTTAAATAAAACAACGGAGGAGGAAGTTATGGAAAAAATGCTACGGGGGTTTTTAGGGGTTTTTTTGATAGGGATGTGCCTTTTCCCGGGAGTCGGCTTCGCGGAGGAAGGGGAGGTTGCGGCGCTCAAGGCGCAGATCGATGCCCTGAGCCGCAAGCTCGAGGCCATGGACAGCAAGATGATGACCATGGAAAAACCGGCGCCGGGAGCTCAGACAACCTATATTCCGCCGGCACCAGGGACAGACAACACGCTCAAGACCGCTCTGAGCGACATCCATATGGGTGGCTACGTGGAAACGCAATACACCGGCAATCTGGACGCGGGGAAGGGCACGAACATCGGACGTTCCCTCTCGGACAAGTCCAAGGATACTTTCTCGGTGCCCGGGGCCAAGATCTGGTTGGAAAAATTGGCCAATCCCGAAGGCGGGGCCGGTTTCCGGATCGATATGATGATGGGAAGCGACACGCGTTACTTCTTCAACAACTTTCAAACGGACAACTTGGGGGTCGCGAACGGCGGGAGCAGCGGGTCGTCGTCTTTTGCTTTCGAACAGGCCTATGTCCAGCTCGTCATGCCTTTGACCTTCTGGGCCGGTAATAACATCCTTCCACATGCGGTAGATGTTAAGGTCGGACGTTTGACCACGCTTGCGGGCAACGAGGTGATCGAGGGCTACAATAACTGGAACATCTCGCGCTCGGTGAGTTTCGGTTACGCGATCCCGTTCACGCATACGGGGCTTCGGGCGACTTATAGTTTGTTCGACGGGTTTCTGACTGTCTATAACGGCATCAATAACGGCTGGGACAACGACATCGACGGCAACACTTACAAAACCTTGGAAAATGCGGTCAGCTTCAGTCCGTTCAAGAACACCAAATGGACTACGGCCACCTATTTCGGGCCTGAGCTGACAAACGCGGCACAGGTCGATGGCCCCAACGGCCGTAAACGTTTTCTCATCACGAACGTGGCCAGTTGGGATGTGACCAGCAAACTGTCGCTTACCGGGGAGTTCGATTATGGCAATCAGAATCGCTTCCAGCTCAATTCGGACGGTTACCTGGACCACCGTGCTACCTGGTATGACCTTGCGGCCTATGCCAAGTATAAACTTACGGACAAGTGGGCCGTGGCCTATCGCGCGGAATGGTTCGATGACGCCCAACGGTATCGTAATTGGACGAACAGTGCGACCGGTTTAAGCGGAACGCCGAGAGATCTTGCGAACACGCTTACGCTTGAATACAAACCATATGAGAACATGATCGCACGCGGCGAATACCGGATTGATCATGCGGGTACCGGAGTGTTCAACACCGACCGCCGCAATCAAAACACGCTTGGCGGTCAGCTGATCTATCTGTTCGGCTAAGAAAGTTAGGCTTAACCGACGTTTCGGGGGGCAGGTATTTGTTGGTTATCTGCTCTCCGAAAACGGGACAAGTCTCAACCCGGCCCCAGATCGCCTCCCCTGGTGATGACGAGAAGTGAACCTTCTCGCCCTGACTGTCATTAATCTAGAAAATTAATGATGAAGTTAGGACTGTCCCAATCATCTTTAAAATACAAGGGTTGATTGGGACGGGGCCGGGATTTTTTCTGGACGGAGGGGCCAAGAGGCCTCAGATTTTTCGATTATCCGCTGCTGGACAGTTGTCCAAACCTGAAGTATTCTATGCGCCAAAATGAAGGCATTCTGACCGGTTCTGGCTAAAGGATCAACGGATAGTCAGGACGGACCCGATCGGCTCTTGAAGTGAACGGAAAGATCGGGACAGTACGGAAGCCCACTGATTCACTTACCCCAGAGAAAACCATGAAAAAAGCGATACTAGCGCTCGAGGATGGTGTGTGGTTCGAAGGCGAAGGTTTTGGCGCCGAGGGTGAAACTTTTGGGGAAGTTGTTTTCAATACAGGACTTACAGGCTATCAGGAGATCCTGACCGATCCCTCCTATAAAGGTCAGATGGTCTGCATGACCTATCCCCATATCGGCAATTACGGTATCAATGCCGCGGACGCGGAATCTTCAAGGCCCTGGGTTGAAGGGTTTATCGTCAAGGAACTGAGCCCGGTAGTGAGTAATTACCGCTCTGAGATGACGCTGGATCAATATCTCAAGCAATACAATATTCTCGGGATCCAGGGGATCGATACCCGCAAGCTCGTGAAACACCTCAGGGCCGTGGGAGCAAAGAAGGCGGTGATTTCAACCCAAGAACTCGATCCGAAAAAACTTATCCAGAAGGCCAAAAGATCTCCCGGCATCGAAGGTGTTGATCTTGTCAAAGAAGTGATGTGCCAAAAACCCTATGTGTTCGAGGCGGTCATGCCCGTAGAATTCGCATGGGGTGACCAAAAGAAAAAGAAATTCAAGATCGTAGCCGTGGACAGCGGAACCAAATGGAATATTCTCCGGAAACTTAACCAGCACGGTTTCTATGTTCAGGTCGTTCCCGCGACCGCAACGGCCCAAGAGATCCTAAGCTATCAGCCGGATGGCGTTTTCCTCTCGAATGGCCCCGGCGATCCTTCCGCGGTAAAGTATTTAGTCGAAACGGTCCGCAAACTGATAGGCAAACGGCCTATGTTCGGGATCTGCCTCGGGCATCAAATGATCGGACAGGCGCTCGGCGGGAAGACCTCAAAACTCAAGTTCGGGCATCATGGCTGTAATCAGCCGGTCATGGACCTCAGGACCCGGAAGATCGAGATCACCTCTCAGAACCATAACTTCGTGGTGAATATCGACACGCTTTCCAAAGGAGAGATCGAAATCACCCATATCAATTTGAATGACAAGACGCTGGAAGGATTGCAGCACAGGAAATACCCGCTTTTCAGCGTGCAGTATCATCCCGAGAATGCTCCGGGCCCGCACGACAGCGACTATCTCTTTACTCGTTTTTATGATCTCATAGAAAAGAATCAATTCAATGCCCAAAAGAACTGACATTAAAAAGATCCTCATCATTGGGTCCGGGCCCATCATCATCGGCCAGGCCTGCGAGTTCGATTATTCGGGTGCGCAGGCTGTGAAGGCCTTGAAAGAGGAGGGTTACAAGGTCACGCTGATCAATTCGAATCCCGCGACCATCATGACCGATCCCGAACTTGCGGACGCAACCTACATCGAGCCGCTCACGGTGGAATTTCTCGAGAAGGTCATCGCCAAAGAGAAGCCCGACGCGGTTCTGCCGACCATGGGAGGACAAACGGGATTGAATCTTGCGGTCGAGGCTTATGAAATGGGAGTGTTCGAACGCCACAATGTCGAGATGATCGGCGCGAAATACGAGGCGATCAAAAAAGCTGAAAATCGCGAGGAGTTTAAGCGTGCGATGCAAAGGATCGGCCTGGACCTTCCCAAAAGCGACTTCGCGTATTCCCTGGAAGAAGCCGAAAAGGTTGCCGAGAGGATCGGTTATCCGGTGATCGTACGGGCGAGTTTCACGCTCGGCGGTTCGGGGAGCGGCGTTTGCCGCAATCTGGAAGAACTCCGGACCACGGCGCGCACGGGGCTTGATTACAGTCGCGTTCATGAAGTCCTGATCGAGGAATCGATCGTTGGATGGAAAGAGTATGAGCTGGAAGTGATGCGTGACAAGAACGATAATTTCGTGGTCATTTGTTCGATCGAAAATCTTGATCCCATGGGAGTACATACCGGCGATTCCATCACCGTGGCTCCGGCGCAGACCTTGACGGACCGTGAATATCAACGGATGCGCGATGCCGCCCGCAAAGTCATGTCCGAGATCGGGATCGAGACCGGAGGCTCCAATGTTCAGTTCGCGGTCGATCCTAAAACGGGCCGTATGGTCATTATTGAGATGAACCCACGCGTGTCCCGTTCGTCAGCGCTTGCTTCCAAGGCCACAGGATTTCCGATCGCAAAATTCGCGGCCAAGCTTGCCGTCGGGCTCACGCTGGACGAGATCCCCAACGATATCACCAAGTACACGCCGGCTTCGTTCGAGCCTTCGATCGACTATTGCGTGGTCAAGATCCCGCGCTTTGCCTTTGAAAAATTCGAGGGTGTGGATGACCGTTTGACGACCCAGATGAAATCCGTGGGTGAGATCATGTCCATCGGGCGCACTTTCAAGGAAGCGTTCCAAAAAGGCTTGCGCTCGCTCGAGACGAAGCGCTTCGGGTTCGGAGGCGACGGCAAGGACAAGATCTTTGATCTGACGCTCAAAACGCGCGAAGAATATCTTCAGTTCATCAAGACCGTTCCCAACGACAAAGAACTTCGTGAGAAGATCTTTGCTTGCACGAAGGTCCCGCGCGAAGACAGGATTTTTTATCTGAAGTACGCTTGTCTGGCCGGATATACCACCGAAGAGATCTATAAAAAAACAGGAATCGATCTGTGGTTTTTGGCACAGATGAGGCAGATCATTGATCTTGAACGGGAATTGCTTGCGGCGTACGGAAAGCCGAAACGGCAGGAAATACTCGTGCGTCGGGCCAAGCAATATGGATTCTCCGACCGGCAGTTGGCGTTCTACTGGGGGCTTCAGGAAAAGGATGTGCGTAAAAAACGTAAAAGCCTCGGCATCAAGCCGGTCTATAAGCTGGTGGATACCTGTGCCGCAGAATTCAAGGCCTACACGCCCTACTTCTATTCAACTTATGAGGACGAGGACGAAGCGAATCCCAGCCGGAAAAAGAAGGTCATGATCCTCGGGGGCGGACCGAACCGCATCGGACAGGGGATCGAATTTGATTACTGCTGCGTTCACGCCGTGCTGGCACTTAGGAAAATGGGTTATGAAACGATCATGGTCAACTCCAACCCCGAGACCGTGAGTACGGATTATGATACCTCCGACAAACTTTTCTTCGAGCCGCTCACGTTGGAAGATGTCCTTAATATCTATGAAAATGAAAAACCCTTGGGCGTGATCCTGCAGCTCGGCGGACAGACGCCGCTTAATCTTGCTAAGGCGCTCAAGGCGAACGGCGTGAAGATCCTCGGGACCTCCGTCGACGCGATCGACCGCGCTGAAGATCGCGACCGGTTCAAAAAACTTCTGAAAAAAATAGGCCTGCGCCAGCCCGCCAATGGGATCGCGACGAGCATTGACGGAGCTCATCAGATCGCAAAAGAGATCGGGTACCCTGTCATCATCCGTCCGTCTTACGTGCTGGGCGGGCGAGCAATGGAGATCGTGTATGACCAGACCTCCCTTAAAAAATATATGAAACAGGCGGTCGAAGCCAGCGAGGACCACCAGCCCGTGCTGATCGATAAATTCCTCGAAGACGCGACCGAGATCGATGTGGACCTTATTTCAGACGGGAAGACCGCGGTCGTCGGCTCGGTTATGGAACACATTGAGGAGGCCGGCATCCACTCCGGCGACAGCGCGTCTGTCATTCCGCCGTTCTCCATTTCCCGCGAGATCGTGGAAGAGATCGTCCGGAAAACCAAACAGATCGCCAAGGAGCTCGGCGTGATCGGGCTGATGAACGTTCAATACGCGATCCAGAAAGGGCAGGTTTATTGCTTGGAGGTGAATCCCCGCGCTTCGCGGACAGTTCCGTTCGTGAGCAAAACGATCGGGGTGCCGCTCGCCAAGCTTGCCGCGCAGCTCATGTTGGGAAAAACACTGAAAGATCTGAAATTTACCGAAGAGATCGTGCCGAAACACGTGGCGGTGAAGGAGTCCGTCTTCCCTTTTGTGAAGTTCCCGGGAGTGGACATCATTCTTTCCCCGGAAATGAAATCCACCGGTGAGGTGATGGGGATCGATAAAGATTTCGGGAAGGCCTTCTACAAATCCCAGGATGCGGCGATGTCCCATATCCCGCGCAAGGGTACGATCTTTATTAGCGTGAAAGATACCGACAAGCCAAAGATTGCCGAGATCGCCCGGGAGTTCCACAGGCTGGGTCTCAAGATCGTTTCGACCAAGGGGACGGGTAAGATCCTGAGAGAAGCGGGAGTGCCTGCCGAGGAGGTCCTCAAAATGGTGGAGGGAAGCCCCAATCTTTCGCACTGGATCAAGGAAAAGAAAATGGACCTCATCATCAATACGCCGAGCGGTAAAGGCCCCATGCTGGATGAAGGCAAGATACGGTCGCTTGCGGTTTCTTTCAACATTCCGTGCATCACCACGCTTAGTGCCGCGCGCGCGGCAGTTCGCGGGCTTCAGGCCGTGCGGGATGACGATCTCGGCGTGAAATCGATCCAGGACTATCATGGCATCAAGGCTAAATAAACAATTAACGGATGGATGATTTGTCATTCCTGAACGTTTTTATCGGGGATTCAGAATATAGATTTAGATCTGGATTTCCGCTTAAAGCTTGCGGGAATGACATACGGTAAAAGGAGAGTCTCTTGATTAGTTCAGGAGTGAAGGGTCTCGACAAAGTAACTACAGGATTGCGGCTTGGCGACAATGTTGTTTGGCAGGTCGATGCCATCCAGCATTACGTGGAATTCGTTACGCCCTTTGTCCAAAAAGCCCTCGAGGAAAAAAGAAAGCTCGTCTATATCCGCTTTGGCAACCATGAGCCTTTACTGAAAGAAGACAAAAACATCAAGGTCTACAAACTGGATCCCCATGCGGGCTTCGAGCCTTTTTCCGCCGAGATCAACAGCATCGCGAAGAAGGAAGGCGAAGGCGTTTTCTATGTTTTTGACTGTCTCTCTGATCTGCTCTCGGCCTGGGCCAATGACCTTATGATCGGGAATTTTTTCAAGATCACCTGTCCTTACCTTTATGAACTGAATACGATCGCTTATTTCGCTCTTTTGCGGAACCGGCACTCGTTCAAGACTGTCGCGCGTATCCGGGACACGACCCAGCTTCTGATCGACGTGTATGATTTTCACGGCGATTGTTATATCCATCTTCTGAAGGTCTGGAACCGCTATTCTCCGACGATGTTCCTGCCTCATGTCCGGCAGAAAGACAAATTCGTTCCGATCGCCAACAGCGCCGACACGGCCAAGGTCTTTTCCGAGATCTTTAAAAAAGGGGCCAAGAGCGCCAAGCGTTATCTGGATTACTGGGACCAGCTTTTCCTGAAGGCGGAGGACCTCGCGGGACAAAAGGGCGCTGCTCACGGGGCCAAAGAACAAATGATGGATCAACTGTGCAGGATCGTGTTGGCGCGCGACGAGAAAATGCTGAGCTTGGCCAAGGAGAACCTTGCGCTCGAGGACCTCCTGAATATCAAGTCAAGAATGATCGGGACGGGGTTCATCGGAGGGAAGTCCGTAGGGATGTTGATTGCCCGGAACATTTTGTCAAAAGAAAAATCCATGGAAACGGAAAAATTATTCGAACCCCACGATTCCTTCTACATCGGTTCGGACGTCTTTTATACCTATATCGTCGAGAACGGTCTGTGGAAGGACCATATGGCGCAGAGGACTCCCGAAGGTTATTCCGAGATGGCCGGGAGACTTCATGGGGAACTGCTCAGGGGCGTTTTCCCCGAAGAGATCAAGGACCAGTTCCTGCAGATGATCGAATATTTCGGACAGTCCCCAATCATCGTCCGTTCCAGCAGTTTGCTCGAGGACAGTTACGGGAACGCCTTTGCCGGGAAATACGAAAGCGTTTTTCTCGTCAATCAGGGAACGCCCGACGAGCGGTACGCGAAGTTCGTCGAAGCGGTCCGCCGGATTTATGCCTCCACGATGAATCCGGACGCCTTGGCTTACCGGCTGCAGCGCGGATTGGATCAGATGGACGAACAAATGGCGCTTCTTGTCCAACGGGTCTCGGGGGCCTACCATCAGGATTATTTCTTCCCGGATGCCGCCGGCGTCGGGATCTCGCAGAACGTTTTTGTCTGGAAGAACAGTCTGGATCCCAAGGCGGGTATGCTGCGGTTGGTCCTAGGCCTGGGGACCCGCGCGGTCAATCGTGTCGAAGGGGACTACCCGCGAGTCGTGGCTTTGGACGAGCCTCTCCTCAAGGCCTACGCGGGGATGGCGGCGACGCAGAAGTTCTCCCAGCACGATGTGGATGTGCTGAACGTCAAAGAAAACGTTCCGCAAACGGTCTCTTTTAGGAAACTCCTCAAAGAAAAAACAGAAATACCTTTAGAGCTTCTGGCGATCAAAGACGACGAAGTCGCGGAGAAATTACAGGCGATGGGGTCGGAGGAGGAACCCTGGATCATCACCTTTGACGGCCTTGTTTCAAAAACAAAATTCTGCGCGATCATGCAGAAGATCCTCAAGGTCTTGGAAGCGGCCTACGGCTATCCCGTGGATATCGAATTCACGGTCAATTTCAAGAAGAACGGGGAATTCCAGGTAAACCTGGTCCAATGCCGTCCGATGCAGACCAAAGGATTGGGACAGCGCGTCAAGATCCCGAAAACGATCCCCAAGGACAAGACCCTCTTCTGCTCGAAAGGGAATTTTCTCGGAGGGAACATTCTGCAGGCGATCGACAGGATTATCTACGTGGACCCGGAGGCCTATTGCGGGTTGGAGACACAGGCCGAGCGTTATGATATCGCGCGTGTGGTCGGAGAGCTCAACCGGAAGATCGAGAGCAAAGAAAAAATGGCCGTGATGCTTTTGGGTCCCGGCCGGTGGGGGACGACCACGCCCTCGCTGGGGGTGCCGGTCTCTTTCGCCGAGATCAACCATATCACGGTCCTCGGGGAGATCGCTTTTGTCACGGAGAACGCCTCCCCCGAGATCTCCTTCGGGACCCATTTCTTCCAGGATCTTGTGGAAACGGGGATCTTTTATATCGCTCTTTTCCCGGACGATCCGGGCGTGTCGATGGACAAAAAATTCTTTGAGGCGATCCCGAAAACGCTCAGGAAACTGGCGCCGGAATATAAGAAATACGAGCACGTGGTCAAGGTGTTCGACGTGAAAAAGAACGAACTCAAGATCGCCGCGGACATTCTGTCCCAGAAAGTCGTTTGTTATTTTGGGTAGAAGGGGTTTCATACGTATCCATAACTCCTTAAGCTGTTTGTCATTCCCGCATGCTTTAAACGGGAATCTAAGGTTGGGTTTGTATTCTGGATCCCCGATAAAGACTTTCGGGGATGACATCATGAAATGCACAAAAACTTAAGTTTGTTTACTTAAAACTCAAAGGATAATGACCTGGATGTTCGGTCAGTCCGAGATTATCATAGTGTTAAAGTAGAGGGAACGGCAATGAAAACGCAGGGCCTTTATCATCCCAGTATGGAGCATGACGCGTGCGGCGTCGGTTTCGTCGTAAAGATCGACGGGACGCGGACGCATCAGGTCGTTCGCGACGGGGTCCAGATCCTGAAAAACCTCGTCCACCGCGGCGCGGTCGGAGGCGACCTCAAGACAGGCGACGGCGCGGGCATGATCCTTCAGATCCCGCACAAATTCTTCTCCAAGGTCTTGAAAGTTCCGCTCCCGGCCGAAGGAAAGTACGGCGTGGGGATGCTGTTCCTTCCGCGGCAGGCGAAAGATTCCGAACGCGCGCGGAAAATGATCGCCGAGCAGATCATTTCGGACGGCGGCAAGGTCCTCGGATGGCGGGAAGTCCCGGTCCATCCGGATTGTCTCGGGGAAATGGCCCGGACCGTGATGCCGTCCATTTGTCAGGTCTTTGTGGCCTATGACGGGCTCGAAGGACTGGCCTTGGAACGGCGTCTCTACATACTCCGGAAAGTTCTCGAGAACGAGGCGGCCAAACTGGGCTGGGCCCTTGAAGATTTCTACATCCCGTCCCTTTCTTCTCGGACGGTTGTTTACAAAGGCATGTTCGCGGCCCCGCAGTTTGATCATTTTTTTATTGATCTCATGGACGCCGATCTCGTGAGCGCTTTGGCGGTCGTGCATCAGCGTTATTCCACCAATACTTTTCCGTCCTGGGCCCTGGCGCATCCGTTCCATTTTTTGGCGCATAACGGGGAGATCAACACGCTGCGCGGCAACATCAACAAGATGATGGCCCGTGAAGGGAGGATCTCCTCGGACCTTCTGGGCGCCGGGATCAAAAAACTTTTTCCGATCATCAATCCTTCTTTAAGCGACTCCGGCATCTTCGATAACGTTTTTGAGCTCCTGACCCTGGGCGGACGTTCCATGGAACACGCCATGATGATGATGGTTCCCGAGGCCTTCGGCGTGAAATACCATATCAGCGAGGCGAAGCGGTCCTTTTTCGAGTACCACGCCGCGATCATGGAACCGTGGGACGGCCCCGCGGCCGTCGCGTTCACGGACGGGACGAAGGTCGGCGCGATCCTGGACCGGAACGGTCTGCGCCCCGCCCGTTATGTCATCACCAAAAGCGGGCTCGTCGTCATGGCCTCCGAGGTCGGCGTGCTGGATCTGAACCCTCCGGACATTCTTGAAAAAGGCATGCTGTCCCCCGGCAAGATGCTTTTGGTGGATACGGCCGCGCAGCGGGTGATCAAGGACAATGAGATCAAATCCGGGATCGCCCGGAGCAAGCCCTATCGCCGCTGGCTTGAGGAGAACCGGATCGAATTGAGGGGATTGCTTCAGGTGCCTGGTCCCGTGGAGGTCGATGAGAAGACGCTCGCGCTTCGCCAGCGCATTTTCGGCTACACGCTCGAAGATGAAAAAATGATCCTCCTTCCGATGGCGGAGAACGCCCAGGAGCCCGTGGGCTCCATGGGGAACGACGCCGCTTTGGCTGTGCTTTCCGAGCGCTCCCAGCTTCTTTACAATTACTTCAGGCAGCTTTTCGCGCAGGTGACCAACCCGCCGATCGATCCGTACCGCGAAAATCTCGTGATGTCGCTCATGAGCTTCGTGGGGAGGCAGGGCAATCTCTTGAGCGAGACCCCCGAGCATTGCCACCAGTTGAAGCTGTCGCACCCGATCCTCACCAACGACGACATCGAGCGCCTCAAGGCCTCCAACATGACCAGTTTTCGCGTGTGCACGGTCCCGATGGTTTTTGACGCGTCGGCCGGCGGTCTGGAAAAAGCGATCGAAATGCTTTGCGCGAATGTGGAGCAAAAACTCGACGAGGGATATTCGCTCGTGATCCTGAGCGACCGGGAAGCCGGGCCGGGAAAGGCGCCGATCCCGGCGCTTTTGGCCGGTTCCGCGGTGCATCAGTATCTGATCCGGAAAGGCAAACGCTATCTGGCTGGGCTTGTGCTGGAGACCGGCGAGGCCCGGGAGGTGCACCATTTCGCGTGCCTCGTGGGCTACGGCGTGAACGCGGTCAATCCGTATCTTGTTTTTGAAAGCCTGGTCGATCTGAAACGCCGCGGGCATCTGCCTGCCGCGATGGCGCTTGAGACCGCGATCGAAAATTACATCACGGCCGTCAAAAAAGGTCTTTTGAAGGTGATGTCCAAAATGGGTATTTCCACGCTCCGCAGTTACCGCGGCGCCCAGATCTTCGAGGCGGTGGGATTGAGCGATACCTTCGTGGAGCGTTATTTTCCGGGGACTTCCTCGAGGATCCGCGGGATCGGTCTGGATGTCGTGGAGCGGGAATCCCTCGACCGGTTCAACAAGGCTTTTCAAGAGTCCCACTCCGATACCGAGACCTTGAATTCCGGGGGGAACTATCATTACCGGTTGAATACGGAAAAGCACCTTTTTTCCCCTCAGGCGATCGTGAACCTTCAGAAGTCGGTTCGGGAGGGGGATTACAGCGTTTTTAAGCGTTACACGTCCGAGGTCAATGACATCAGCAGGAATCTGTGCACGCTCCGCGGGCTTTTCAAGTTTAAAAAGGGACAGCCGGTCCCGATCGAAGAAGTGGAACCGGCGGACAGCATTGTGAAAAGGTTCGTTACTTCGGCCATGTCGTTCGGTTCCATCAGTAAAGAGACGCATGAGACCATCGCGATTGCGATGAACCGGTTGGGGGCCTCCAGCAATTCGGGAGAGGGCGGTGAGGACGAGGCCCGTTACAAGCCGCTCCCCAACGGGGACTCCAGCAAAAGTTCGATCAAACAGGTCGCGTCGGCGCGTTTTGGCGTGACGATCAACTATCTGGCCAACTCCCGCGAACTTCAGATCAAGATGGCGCAGGGCGCGAAGCCGGGGGAAGGCGGGCAGCTGCCGGGCCATAAGGTGAGTGAGTTGATCGCGCAGGTGCGCCATTCGATGCCCGGGGTGATGCTCATCTCGCCGCCGCCCCATCATGATATTTATTCGATCGAGGACCTGGCCCAGCTCATCTTTGACCTGAAGAACGCCAATCCAGAAGCGCGTATCTCCGTGAAGCTCGTCTCGGAAGTGGGCGTCGGCACGGTCGCCGCGGGGGTCGCCAAAGGAAAGGCCGACATGGTCCTGATCAGCGGCCATGACGGAGGGACGGGCGCCTCGCCCATCTCTTCGATCAAATACGCGGGCTCTCCGTGGGAAATAGGACTTGCCGAGGCGCAACAGGTGCTCGTGATGAACAAACTGCGCGACAGGATCCGCGTCCAGGTGGACGGCCAGCTCAAGACCGGCCGGGACGTGGTGATCGGCGCGATGCTCGGCGCCGAAGAATTCGGTTTCGGGACGACGGCGGTCGTCACCCTGGGCTGCATCATGATGAGGAAATGCCACTTGAACACCTGCCCGGTGGGGGTGGCGACCCAGAACCCGGAACTGCGCAAGCGCTTCGCCGGAAAACCGGAACATTTGATCAACTTCATGAAGTTCATCGCTCAGGAAGTCCGTGAGATTATGGCCGAGCTGGGTTTCAGGAAATTCGAGGAGATGGTGGGGCGCGTGGACAGGCTCGAGGTGCTTGAGGCGATCACTCATTATAAGACCCGGGGCCTTGATTTTTCAAAAGTGCTCGCCGTACCCGAAGTGCCCCAGGGCGGGTCAGTTCGGTGCGTGTCGGCCCCCGTGCACGACTTCTCGCTTTCCCTGGACCCGGACCTTATCAAAAAGGCCAAGAGCGCCCTCGAATTCAAACAGCCGGTCGTTCTCGAACAGAAGATCCGTAACTGCAACCGCACGGTCGGGACGACCCTGAGTTATGAGATCGCCAAACGCTACGGTCTGAAAGGACTTCCCGAAGACACGATCAAGATCAAATTCGAAGGATCGGCGGGGCAGAGTTTCGGAGCCTTCCTCGCCCACGGAGTGACTTTCGAACTGGAAGGCGACGCGAATGATTATTTTGGGAAAGGACTCTCGGGGGGAAAGCTCATCGTGTATCCCCCGCGGTCCGCGAATTTCCGGCCGCAGGACAATGTCATCACCGGGAACGTGAACCTTTTCGGCGCGACCGGAGGGGAAGCCTATATCCACGGCCGGGCCGGGGTGAGGTTCTGTGTTCGTAACAGCGGGGCGCTTGCCGTGGTCGAGGGCGTGGGGGACCACGGTTGCGAGTACATGACCGGCGGCCGCGTGATCATCCTGGGACAGACTGGCGTGAACTTCGCGGCGGGGATGAGCGGCGGGATCGCCTATGTACTCGACGAGAGCCAGTATTTTGACACGCGCTGTAACCTTGAGATGGTCGATCTCGAGCCCGTCGCGGAAAAAGAAGACCGGGAATTCCTGAAGACCACGATCGAAAAGCACGCGAAATTCACGGGCAGTTCCTACGCCAAGGCGATTCTCGCCAGCTGGGACGAGATGCTCCCGCGTTTTGTGAAGGTCATGCCCATGGACTACAAGAAGGCCATGGCCAAGATGAAGGAACATCAAATGAAGAACTCGGAATCGGCCGAAATGACCGAGGAGGTTTTTGGCTAAGAGTGGTTTCATAAGTCTCTGTAAGCGCTTTTGTGACGTTATGTTTTAGGTTGTCATCCCTAAAGCAACGACTTGTGTCGCCCCCGAATGTTTAAATCGGGGGCCCAGATTCCCGATGACCACTTTCGGGGAGGGATCCAGAATACAAGTCAGGCCATGGATTCCCGCTTAAAGCTTGCGGGAATGACATGCTACTTACAGTATTGCAGCGAATGGAGAACGGTAATAATGGGAAAATCGGACGGTTTTTTAGAATATAAACGAAGCCTTTCGCCCAAGCGTCCCGTCAAGGAACGCCTGAAGGACTATGAGGAGATCGCCAAGCCGCTTTTCGGGGACGAGATCCTCAAGCAGGGCGCGCGCTGCATGGACTGCGGGATCCCTTTTTGCCACGCCCTCGGGTGCCCGGTCTCGAACCTGATCCCGGAATGGAACGACGCCGTTTACCGGGGCCAGTGGCATGAGGCCTATGAGCGCCTCTCGCTCACGAACAATCTTCCGGAAGTGACGGGGCGGGTCTGTCCGGCCCCGTGCGAGACCGCCTGCACGCTCGCGATCAACCAGGCGCCGGTCACGATCGAGCAGATCGAACTTTCCATTATCGAAAAAGCGTTCGCGGAAGGCTGGGTCAAACCCCAGCCGCCGGCGAAAGAGACCGGCAAAAAGATCGCGGTCGTCGGCTCAGGACCCGCGGGGCTCGCGTCGGCCCAGCAGCTGCGCCGCGCCGGGCACACGGTCACACTTTTTGAGAAGTCTTCCAGGATCGGCGGCCTGCTCCGGTTCGGGATCCCGGATTTCAAGCTTGAAAAATGGGTGCTGGACCGCCGCATCGAGCAGATGAAGGCGGAAGGCGTGCGCTTTGAGGTGAATGTCGATGTGGGGACGGTCCTTTCCGCGGAGGAACTTAAAAAGAACTTTGACGTGGTGCTTCTCACGATGGGGGCCGGCGCGCCGCGCGACCTCAAAGTCCCGGGCCGCGAACTTTCCGGGGTCCATTACGCCATGGATTTTCTGACGCTTTCCAACAAGGTCATTTCCGGCGAGGTCAAGACCTCTCCGGATATTTCCGCGAAAGGGAAAACGGTGCTTGTAATCGGCGGCGGAGACACGGGGTCGGACTGTGTGGGGACCTCGAACCGCCAGGGCGCCAAAAAGGTCTACCAATTCGAGATCCTCCCCAAACCCCAGGAATGGAAAGAGCCGTGGAACCCGTCCTGGCCCAACTGGCCTCTGATCCTCCGGACCTCGACCTCTCATGAAGAAGGTTGCGAGCGGGATTGGGCGATCACGACCAAAGAGTTCAAGGGGAAGGACGGCAAGGTCCACGAAGCCCATTGCGCGCGGGTGGAGTGGGCGCGGGACAAGGCCACGGGGCAGTATTCGATGAAAGAAATTCCGGGTTCGGAATTCGTTCTGCAGGCCGATCTGGTGCTTTTGGCTATGGGGTTCGTCCATGTCGAACATTCCAAACTTTTGACGGACCTTGGCGTTCAGTTCGACGCCAGGGGCAATATCCAGACGGACAAGAATTACATGACCTCGGTGCCGGGCGTTTTTGCGGCGGGGGACGCGGTCCGCGGCGCCTCGCTTGTCGTGTGGGCCATCAACCAGGGCCGCCAGGCCGCCCAAGCTGTCGATACCTTCTTAAAAGTTTGATTCTTCCGCCGGGAAGCGTATTTTGCCCGACCTCTTACCGTCAGATCAACAACCATAACCTCTCCCTGCGGACGGCGTCCCGTATTCGTATTAGTATTCGCTAACTCGTTGAAGAAATTGTAGTTATGAAGAGTTTAAAGGCGCTCTATTGACAATAAGGACATATGCGAGTACACTCCTCTTGCGTCTGGGAGGAGTCGCCAAGCGTCTCGCCTTAGGGCTTTTAGCCCTAAACCCAGTCGCTTTTTTTTTCTCTAAATTAGGGAAAATCATCCATGTATTTGTGCTACATTGACGAGTCTGGCACGCCAGACATCCCCGGTAATACTTCCCATTACATCCTCGCTGGGCTTTCAATTCCAGTTGAACACTGGAAAACTTGCGACAAGGAAATCGAAAAAGTTAAATCAAAATATGGCCTTTTAAATTCAGAAATTCATGTCGCTTGGATTCTCAGAAGTTATCCAGAACAAAAGAAAGTTGAGAATTTTGAGAAACTTCAATATGGTCAACGACGGGCGCAGGTAACCGCTTTTCGAACAGCCGAGTTGCTTCGGTTACAACGAGTAGGGAATGGAAAACTCTATCGCCAAACACAAAAAAACTTTAAACAAACAGAAAGTTATATACATCTTACTCGTGAAGAACGGCGAAAGCTAATAGGTGAGATGGCTTATGTTGTATCGAAATGGGGCTTCGCCCGTCTTTTTGCTGAATGCATCAATAAAATTCATTTTAAGCCCACCGCAGTTTCAAAATCCATTGATGAACAAGCGTTCGAACAGGTTGTGTCTCGTTTTGAACACTATCTTCAGGTTACTAACCAGAAAACTCCTAATAAAGTTGGGTTGTTAATTCATGACAATAATGAAACGGTAGCCAAAAAACACACGGCGATGATGAATAAATTTCATAAAACCGGAACGCTTTGGACGAGTTTGAAGCACATTATTGAAACCCCTCTTTTTGTAGATAGTGAACTAACTGCAATGATTCAAGTCGCGGACCTATGCAGTTATGCATTACGCAGATACCTTGAGAACGGTGAAGCGGATTTATTTGAAACGATTTTTAAGCGGGCAGATAGAAAAGATGACATAGCTGTTGGGGTTCGCCATTTTTCTGACCGCAAATGCACTTGTAAAATTTGTATTGCTCACACCAAAACAGCTTCCAAATAAGCTTACTTGCGCAAATAATAAAACAACACAACAGGTCACAACAGGTGACAGTCACCGAAAAGGGGACAGGCATGGAGCGATTGCCTGTCCTCTTTTTTTTGGGCTGGCGTTGACGGGGCTTCGGTGTTAAATTATCCGCACTTATGGTACACAAAATCTCTAAGACATTGATCGCCATGTTCGTGTTTCTGGCTTTCTCGCTTCCGGCGATGGCGGCGGCGGTGGCGCCTGAGGCTGAGATCCAAGGCGAGGGAACATGCCTCCGGAAACTTCAGCGCGGTTTTCTCAATGTGGCGCTTTCCCCGTTCGAGCTCTCCAACGAACTTTCCAAAGAGGTCCGCAATGACACGATCCCGCCGAGTTGGGTGGCGGGACTGGGCCGCGGCGCCTGCTACACGGTAGGACGCGCTTTGGTGGGAGTTTACGAAATCGTGACCTTTCCATTCCCTTGTCCTGCAAAGTACAAGCCGGTCCTCCAGCCGGAATTCCCCTGGGAACTGGCGAAAAAGCCCGCGTTTTAAGAGACCGGCTCATTAACGCCGGCAAGTAAGACCTGAGACAGACCCCCAAATTTGTCATTCCGGCCAAGCGAAGCACGAGCCGGAATCCAGGGGGATGGATCCCCGATTAAAGCATTCAGGGATGACGATTTTCTGAATTCTCCAGAAAATTCGTCACTTCTTTTGCGGCCCGCGCGCTCGCGCCTTTTTCCCCGAGTTTCTCCCTGACCTGACGGAATTCCTCTTTCATCTTCTCCTGCAATTCCGGACTTTGGAGAAATATCCTGGCTTCATGGGCGAGGGTTTCGGGATGGGCATCCTGCTGGATGAACTCGGGGATCACGCGGGTATCCGCGAGAAGGTTCACGAGGCCGAGGTAGGGGACTTTGATGAGGTGTTTGCCGAGGAAATAGGTCGACCAGCTCGCCTTGTAGAGAAGAAAGAACGGCGTTCCGAGGAGCGCGGTCTCGAGCGTGGCGGTCCCGGAAGCGACATAGGCGAAGTCCATGGCTTTGACAAGCTCATAAAAAGGAACGGACGGGCATTCCACTTTAAAGGGCAGGTCCCGGAGCAGCTGATCGTAGACTTCGGAGTGCACGTTCGGCGACCGGGAGATAAAAAAGACGGCCTCGGGAAAGTCCTTCCGGAGAAGGGCGGCCGCCCGGAGCATGACCGGCAGGATGCGCTTGACCTCTTTTTCCCTGGAACCCGAAAAAAGCCCGATGGCTTTTTGTCCCTGAACGATCCCGATCCGGGCACGGAGCGTCACGGAATGAGGAAGTTCCGGGATCGCGTCGAGCAGGGGATGTCCCACAAATTTGACGGCCACCCCTTCCTTTTCATAAAAATCTTTTTCAAACGGCAGGATCACGAGCATTTCGCGGATGTGCTTTTTCACGATATGGATCCGACGTTTTCCCCATGCCCAGAGCTGCGGAGAAATGTAATAAAGAACGGGCGCGAAACGGGAGATCTTTTTGGCGAGCCGGAGATTGAAGGCCGGGGAGTCGATCAGGATCACGGCGTCCGGTCTTTCGCGCCGGATATCCGCGAGCGTTTCGTTGAAGATCCCCAGATACTTGAAATAATTCCGGAGGACGTCGCCCAGGCCCAGCGCCGAGATCTTCGTCATGTCATGGAAGATCCGCATGCCCGCTTCCTGCATTTTGGCGCCGCCCACGCCGCAAAACTCCGTTCCGGGCGCGAGTTTTCGGACCCCGGCAATGAGGTGAGCGCCGTGAAGATCGCCGGAGGCTTCGCAGGCGACCAGGAAGATCTTCTTATTCATCATGACTTGGAGGAAGCCGCGGGCTTGGGTTGTTCCGCCTGGACCCTGCGCGCGATCTCGAGCGCTAGTTTGAGCGCGTCGCGGGCCGCGGTATCGGGATGGCCGGGACTTTTCCCGGAGCGGATGTTCGCGAGAAAAAATTTTAACTCTTCCTTGAGCGGTTCGGCCTTCTCGATGTCGACGATCTCCTGGGCGATCTCGGCTCCGTTCTTGCGGAAGATCTTGCAGCTTTGCGCCCCGTAGTCGAGAGAAATATAGGCGTCTTCCTGAAAGATGCGGATCTTGCGTTGCTTTTCGAACGTGAGACGCGAGGCCGTGATGTCGGCGACGGCACCGTTCTTGAACTTCATGCGGACGTTGGCGATGTCCTCAAAAGGGGTGAGTACGTTCACGCCGATCGCGTCAAAGCTCGCCACTTCAGATTTAACAAGGCTCAAGACGATGTCCAGATCATGGATCATCAGGTCTAGCACCACGCCGCAGTCGTTGATGCGGCCGGTGAAAGGACCGAGGCGGTGGATCTCGAAAAAACGGATGTTCTTCGCGATCTCCTCGATGCGTTTGAACCCGGGATTATGGCGTTCGATGTGCCCGACCTGGAGCGCGCATTTTTTTTGACGGGCGAGGTCCAGAAGTTCATCCGCTTCTTCCAGCCTGAGCGTGATGGGTTTTTCGATCAACGTATGAATGCCGGCCTTCAAGAATTCTTTCGCGACCGCGTAGTGAGTGGAGGTCGGGGTGGCGATGCTCACGGCCTCGACTTTTCCGATCAATTCGCGCGGGTCTTTGTAATAGGCCGTGCCGAGCTCTTTGGCTTTTTCCGCCTTGGCGGGGTCCTGGTCCGAAATGCCGACCAATTCGGCTTCGGGGAGATCGCGGTAGATCCGGGCATGCTCTTTCCCGAGATGTCCCACGCCGACCACGCCGACCTTGAGAGGTGATGTCATCCTAACTCCTTCTGCTGTTTTGTCATCCCTGAAGCGACTACTTTTGTCGCCCCCGAATGCTTAAATCGGGGGCCCAGATTCCCGTTTAAAACGTGCGGGAATGACATGTGACTTTATGGCTGATTCATTCTTATGAAACCGATTCGATCTGACCGTAAAGGTCTCTCCAATCCGGATTGCCATTCTCAATCAGGAAGATTTTCCACTTTCTTTGCCATTTTTTCAATCTTTTCTCGCGAACAATGGCGGATATGATATCAGAAGTTTGTTCGTAATGGACAAGTTTGGAAAGCCCATATTTCTTGGTAAAACCCTCGACCCGATGTTCCCTGTGCTCATGAACGCGTCGGACAAGATTGTTCGTTACGCCAACGTAGAGAGTGCCATTCTTTTTGTTCGTGAGGATGTATACATGATAGGCATTTGTCATTTTCTGGATTCCCGCTGGAGTTTATCCCGTGCATGGATCCTCCGGTCAAGCCGGAGGATGACAGAGACACGGGACGGGAATGACATCGGACCTTAGCGATTCATTTTATTAGAGTTAGGAGAAATCATCTCGTTGATTTCATCATTAAATCATAACCTTGAGGAGTGTCAACGAATATGTTACAGTGTGCTCCCTTGTCGTATAGGGAGCCGGGGAGCGGCGGACACTGAGCAGCATCGTTCCCCGTCTTCCGTTTCCCATTTCCCGATCCGGGAGGATTATGGACATCTACAAAAGACTGCTGGGTTATGTGAAGCCGTACCGCTGGCGGCTGGCCATCGCCTTCGTGTGCATGCTCGCCTTTTCGATGGCGAACGCGCTGGTTTCGGTGGCGCTTTATGTCATCACGAAAGGGTTCTTTCAGAAGAACCAGGTCGTGGTGGACAATGTCCCCTATATTTCCAAATATTTTCCTCAGTTGACCTCCGTCGCCGTGCCGATGCTATGGATCCCGTTCATTTTGATCGGCGTGTTCGCCTTCCGCGGTTTTTTTGACTACATCTCGAACTACAATATGGCCAACGTGGGGATCCTGGTGGTCCGCAAGGTCCGGGACGATCTCTACCGTCACCTGGTCTATCTTTCCCACGATTTTTACGCCAAAGGCCGCACCGGGGATTTTTTGAGTCGCATCACGAACGACGTCGGACAGATCCAGGGCGCGGTGACAGACGTGATCACCGATCTCGTCAAACAGCCGCTTGTGATCCTGTTCAATGTCCCTTTTATTTTTATCTGGGGCGGGAAATTCGCGATCATCGCGATCCTGATCTTTCCGCTCGTGGCGATCCCCATCGTGCTTTTGGGAAAACAGCTCCGTAAGCTGACCAAAAAGATGCAGGAGCGCACGGGGGACATCACCGCCTTCATCGGTGAGACCCTTTCCGGGGCCCATATCGTGAAGGCCTTCACGAGCGAAGAAAGGGAGATCCGCCGTTTCGAGGAGATCAATAGCAGCGTCTTCAAATTCTTCCGGAAAACCATCAAGGTCACGATCATCCAGCGTCCCCTGATCGAAGTGATCGGCGCGGTCGGCGCCGGGTTCGCGGTATGGTACGGTATGCAGCACCTTTCGCCGGAACGGTTCGCGGCTTTTTTTATCTCCCTCTACATTTGCTACGAGCCTCTCAAAAAGATCAGCCGGGTGAACAGCACCATCCAGCAGTCGATCGCCTCCGGGCAGCGTATTTTCGAAGTATTGGACGCGAAGCCCACCATCCAGGACAGACCGGGTGCCCTCGTTTTTTCGGAGCCGGTCCGCGAGATCAGCTACGAACATGTGGGTTTTTATTATGCATTCGATAAATGGGTGCTCCAAGATATCGAGATCAAGGCCAAACACAACGAGGTGATCGCGTTCGTCGGCGCGAGCGGTTCCGGAAAGACCACGCTCGTGAACCTTCTCCTCCGTTTTTACGATCCTGTTGAAGGCGTGATCAAGATCAACGGCAAGGACCTCCGGGACCTGTCGCTCCATTCTCTGCGCAACCTGATCGGGATCGTGTCGCAGGAGACCGTTCTTTTTAACGCTACGATCCGGGAGAATATCGCTTACGGGCGTCCGGACGCAAGCCTGGAAGACGTCAAGCGGGCGGCCGAGATCGCGTACGCCGATCATTTTATCGAAACCCTCCCTCAAGGGTATGACACGCCGCTCGGGGACAGGGGGCTCAAGCTTTCCGGAGGCGAACGCCAGCGCATTGCGATCGCAAGAGCGCTTCTCAAGGATCCGCCGATCCTGATTCTCGATGAAGCGACTTCGCACCTCGACACGCAAAGCGAAAAAGAAGTCCAGGGCGCCCTGGAAAATCTTATGAAGGCCCGCACCGTTTTCGTGATCGCCCATCGTTTGTCCACCATCCAAAAGGCCGACCGTATCCTTGTGATGGACAAAGGGCGGATCGTCCAGCAGGGAACGAACGAGTTCCTTCTCCGGTTGGGCGGGATGTACAAGAAACTTTACGACCTGCAATTCAATCTCTGAGGGGGACCTGCCACCGTGAAGATCCTCGGGATCGTTCTGGGAAAGATCCTGCGACGGTCTGTCATCGCCGGAACTTCCGGAAGCGCCACGCGCCGCTTATTCCGATGAAGAAATATTTTAAAATCGCGGCGCCCTTTCATACTCTCGATGCGATTCAACCCCTGAAGGAAGCGGGGGCCCATGAGCTTTATTGCGGGTACGTGGACCGGGAGCTGTCGAAAAAATGGCCGCTGGCGTTTAATATTTTAAACCGAAGAGGAGAAGACCAGAGTTTTGATAACTATGAGCATTTCAGGAAGGCGGCCGAGGCGGCCCGGACGCATGGGCTGCCCGTTCATGTGACGCTCAACGGACTTTACACTCCCGAACAATACCCCTTACTCCACAAGCTCGCCCAAAGCATCGATCGTTTAGAAGGTGTCCAAGGGCTTATTGTGGCCGACTTGGGCTTGCTCCTTTTTTTGAAGCGGCATCATTTCAAAAAAGAGATCCACATCAGTACCGGAGGGACCTGCTTCAATGCTTCCACACTGAACTTCTATGAAAACCTCGGAGCGAAAAGGGTGATCTTGGACAGGCAGCTTACCTCCGGTGAGATCGGGAATATAATCGCCCGGAGCAAGGCCAAGATCGATACCGAAATATTCATTGTCAACGAGCCTTGCGGCGGGTTCATCGACGGGTTTTGCACCTTCTTCCATTGTTTCGAAAATAAAAAGAAAACGGAAATAGCAAAAAACATTTCATTGTCGCAAGTCTACAACACGAGACCTTTCAAAAAAGGATGTTATTTTTATCATCAAGTGTGCGCGGGAAAACGGTTTGAAGTGGTCGATGCTTCCACGCTTAAAAAAGCAAGAACGCGTCCCAAAAACTTGATCCCGCATTGGGAGAGATTGGGGTGCGGGGTCTGCGGTCTGTTCGATCTCAAAGATCTTCCCATAAAAAGTCTTAAGATCGTCGGGCGGGGAAACACGGAAGCGTATACCACGCGGTCGATCAAATTTATCGCGGAAGTCCTGCGGTGTCTGTTCCGGGAAGGCGTGACAGGGGAGAGGTACCGAAAAACATGCAAGAGGTTATGTTCGAAGATCATGCTGGGCCATGAGCGGCACTGCACAAAAGAGGACTGCTATTTTCCCGCCGTCTAGGAGATCATGAAAAATTATTTTGAGAAAGCTTTATTCATGGGCAAGGAAAAAGTCGCAGGGGAGGAGTTCCATCGGCTGTATTTTGGCAATGAATTCTGCGAAAAGCTTATTCCGGACCGGGATGCTCTGGAGAGGGGGTACGGCTTTTCAAGGAAAGAGAAGAAAAAATTCACTTTTGTCACTCCCTTTGTTACGGACGAAGGCCTCGACAGGCTCGGGCCCTTACTGGTCTTTCTGGACCGGCAGAAGGACGCGGAGATCGTATTCAATGACTGGGGGGTTTTCCGCCTTTTAAAAAAGCATTTCAATCATTTGACCCCGGTATTGGGGCGGTTGTTGACCAAGCAGCGGCGCGATCCGATGATATCGGACATATTGGCAAACGCGCAAAAAACGGTCGTTAAAAAAAAGGGAAAGAAAGAAACAATCATCCTTCCCAAAAAGGTCCCGCCCTCTTTGGCGGAGCACTTTCGAGCTTCCGTGATCAATGTTCCCGTTTTCCAAAGGTTTCTTTTGTCCCAGGGAATACGGCGCGTCGAGATCGATCATTTGATTTGGGGTATGAACATCTCGGTCCCTCCGGAAATGGGCGTCTCGATCTATTTTCCCTACGGGTACGTTTCGACGACAAGGATGTGCTGGAGGGTCTCTTTGAGCTCCCGGTCCTGCAAACGAACATGTAAAAAATATTTTTTCCGTATAAAGAACAGATCCCTTCCGGTCCCGTTCTACAGTATCGGCAACACGGTTTTCTATAGGTCCGGTCCTGTGGACCTTGAAAAGCTGAAACATCTGAAAAAGCTCAGGCTTGTGTACCAGCCCCGGCTTCCTTTCTAGGAATGGCCATAAAAATTCTGGCCGCGATCATTTTACGGTCCGCCTGGGAGAGTGGCAGATACTGCCGTTGAGCCGGGACGGAGCGTCCCGGGAAGAGACGCGCGGCGTTGCAAGCCTCCCGGCGACCTGAAGTCCGATCGTTGGTTCTCCTTTGTCCTCCGGCCGGATGGGGGGGGAGCCACGGGCCCTTTCCTCAGGAAAGGTGAGCCCCATCCCCCTCGATCAGCCCATTTTGTCTCTACAAATAGCCTAATTTATTTTACCCGTCGCCCTTGTTAAAACCAAAAACAGAGGTTATTCTTCCACCATCCTCTGTATTGAGGAAATCTATTGTTTAAAAAGGTTTTAGAAACATGACTTTTAGAACAAAAAAATCCTCGAACCTATGGCAAAACTGTCTTTTCTGGCGCCGGGTCACGGCGACATTTGTCATTATTGTTTTTACACTGTTCGAAGCTGCTCGCTATGCGCCCCAAGGCTACGCAAGTCCTTCTGTCATAACGGTGGATCCCGGCCCGGCGTTCTTCTCGATCCCCCAAGAACTCGGGAAAATAGAGGAGGTTTATTTCCCGACCACAGACCACAGACTACAGACCACAGACTCCCTCTCCCAAAGGGAGAGGGACGGGGTGAGGGAAAAAAGTCTCCAGTCTCCAGTCTCCAGTCTCCGGTCTCGTTCTATCGTTTTCATCCAAGACGCTCATGACTCCCTCGAAGCCCAGGAGAACATCGCCAAGATCATCAACCTGCTCGTGAGAGAGAAGGGGATCAAAACGGTTTTCGAAGAAGGCTACGAAGGCCCCGTTCCCACGGACAAGTTCTTCGGATTCATCAAAGATCCGGCGATCAAACAAAAGGTTTCCTATTTTCTGTTGGATAAACTCCGCATTGGCGGCGCGGAATACGCGCATATTAACCGGCGTAGCCGATTAGGCCTTAGACCACAGCCCACAGCCCATAGCCAAAAAGCCGCGATGTCATTCCCGCATGCTTTTAGCGGGAATCCAGAAAATGGGTCTCCGATAAAAACATTCGGGGACGACAGAGAACCTGTCGATTGGCAACTGATCGGGGTCGATGACCTGAAGCTTTATCGCGAAAATATACGGCATTATCAGAGTGCATCGAAGAACCAGAAAGAAACGGAGGACGACCTTGCTCTTCTTTTCGCTAGGATCGCGACCCTTGCCGGACAATTTTTCCCCAAAGACCTCAAAACGATTTTAAAGAAGCAGGGCCGCTTCCATTCCGGGCAGCTTCCTTTGCTCGATTATCTGAAGGATCTTCGGCAGATTTACCTCAAAGCGTCTCATTTCATCCCCGCACCCTCCCTTCTCCCCCCGAAAGGGGGAGAGGATAAAGGTGAGGGGGAATTATCGCCCGAAATTAGCAAGCGCCGTATTAAAAATGAGGAGCTGTGGGCGATGGAGCGGTTTTTCGCGGAGTATCCGGCCCTTTCACTCCTTTTGATGCCCCGGGGATCTGGGGACCGGAAATGGCTCGACGAAGTAAACCGGCTGGATTCTTCCGTGATCTTTAAAGAGATGGGGAAATTAGAGGCGGAGATCTCGAAGGATCTCCTCAAGAACGAACGGGACCAAAAGATTTTCGGGTATTACCGTGGGCTGAAACTGCTCCGGCGGTTGAACCGTATCGAGTTGAGCCCCGCGGAATACGAGGCGGTCAAAGAAACGCTTCGCGATCTTCAGACGCAAGGCCTCGCCGAGTTCGTTGCCTCTCAAACCCACAAGTCGCTCGTGCTTTCCAAAGAATGGGAACAGCACATCAAGGATCCGGTCCGGTTCTATGAGGCGGCCCATTCCAGAGACAGCTCGGTCGCGAAAGCGCTTGACCAACATTTCTCAGGGGACAGGGGACAGGGGACAGGGGATAGCCAAAAAAAGAATTCAAAAAATCTAAACCCTACACCCTACCCCCTAAACTCTAATGCGGCAATTTTGGTGTACGGAGGGTTCCATGCCAACAGGATCAAGGAGATTCTCCGGGGAAAAGGTTTTTCCTACGCCGTGATCTCTCCCCGGTTCAACCCGGACGACAAACGGCACCAGGCCTATTACAAACAACTGATGTCAACGGGGTACCACTCTTTTGAAATGCCTCTTCATGTCGCCCGGGCCGCACGACCCGAAAGCGAATTTGTGATTGCGAATACACTGGGAGGAAATGCTCTTCATCAACGGCTTGCCGCGATGGCTTCTCTGGCCGGCGGTTTACCCAGCGATCTGGATCCTGCGACCCTGAACAAGATGATCGAGCAAAGTCTTATGGTTTTCGATCAAGCGCAACCGCAATTTAGGCAAAAGACCGCAGCGCCAAGCGCCCGTTCCGAGGTGCGGACGGAAGAAATCCGGATCCTTAGGAAGCCATTGACGCACACCGTGGTGACGATCGACGGGATGGCGGCGTCCGGGAAGGGAATCGTGGCACGAAAGCTCGCAAAGCGTCTTGGGTTCAAGCATGTGGATACAGGAATGATCTATCGGGCTTTGGCGCAAAAGGCGCTTGCGTCGGGGATCTCTGTGATGGATTCTTCGGCTGTCGAGCAGTTGGTCCAAAATACTTCGGTCGAGATCCGGTGGCATGAAGGGAAAGCGCGTGCATTTTGCGACGGCCGGGACGTCACCGAACGTTTACGGACGTCTGAAGTCGATAAGATCGTTGCGGAGATCGCAAAACACCGAGTTGTCAGCGAGTTTGCATTTCAGATCGTCCGCGACCTCGGAGAGACAAATGATATCGTAGCCGAGGGACGGAATATGGGCACTGATGTTTTTCCGGACGCCGCTATCAAGTTTTTTCTGACTGTAGATCTTCGGGAAAGGGCCCGGCGGAGACTTAGTGCCTATCAATGGGCCGGCGTGGCAGCGGATTTTGAAACGGTTATGGCGGCGTTGGCCGAACGTGATAAGAATGACAGTCAACGACTGATCGCCCCCCTTCGGCAAGCGGAAGACGCGGTCGTGATCGATAATACAAGCCGTGATGCCATGGATGCTGTTCATCAAATGGAAACGATAGTCCGTCAACGCGCTATGAATAGCGGTCGCAATTCTGGAAATGTTCAAGGCCGGTCGGAAGTGCGAGCAACGGAAGTGCCCCCAATTGCGGGGATCAAGCCTGTCTCTTACATTTGGAAGCGATTATTTCAGGAAAATCAGATTCCCATGGACGGAACCATAGTAGAGGTGGCTCCGGGCGATGAACCCAAGATTGGAAATGCTTTGGCTCTTCTCCAATTTCACGGGACGATCATTCTCATTGAACCGGATCGGATTACGGCCACATCTATACGGAGGAAGTATCAAAAACTCCTGCCCCAGGCCACGGTAAAAGTGGTAACCAGGCTATTACAGGACGTTACCGTGGGAGAAGATATCCCGTCGCATGTGGATGCCCTCGTTGCGAACCATCCTTTCGATGATATGGCCATTGCTTCTGCCATGAAAACGGCGCCGGCGTTTTTCTTCAGCAGAGAAACGCAAGACGGCATGCACGTCGCAACAGACATCCAAGCGGTTTATGATTCCATCGGCGATGAAGACTATATCAAAGGTGTTTTGTCCACGACGGCCACGTGGAAAGAGTTTATTCAGAAATTGAAACCTGCATGCTTCATGGCTAGCCAGTATCCCGCCCACAAACTTATCATGAAGGGGCTAACAAAACGCCAGAACAGCGGATTCATCGTTATCGAGTTTTTGAGAAGTTTTTTTGAAAATTATTTGAAAGAACAATACCGGGACCATTCCTTTGGCCAGCAGGGCGATCCCGCATGGTGGATCGTTGCCAGGACACCTTATGCGGATCTGTCGCGTGATCTTGCCGCTCCGCCGGATGCAATGAAGCGCTTGGGGCCGGAAATTTTTGTCCGGCAGCCCGCAAGACGATTGGCATTTGAGGAATACGATGTGATTTATGCGGATAGCGGTTATTTTCAAAAATCGGGTTATGACGGAAAAGATCCCCGGGAACAAGCCCGGAATTTCGCGATCATTCTCGATCCGACGCATCCCATGGAAAATGTCCATGTCTTTGCGGACCGGCAACAAGATAAAACTGATATCGCACTCACCGGAAACGAGGGCTCCGGCCGCTCAAGTTATTATGGAAAAAAATTTAATATTATCGGTATCGGAAAAACGAGTCTTGCCACCAGTAAAAAAGAGAGCCATAACAACGGTAATCTGGAGTTGACCCTCGCATTGCGCCGGCTCATCGTCTCGAAGTGGATTAACTATTTCACGCATCGTGCCGTCGAACATCCGGTAGTACTGGCGCGAAAAAAGACCGCCATCTTTCGCCGATACGCCAATCCACAACCTTTGGCGCTTCTCGTGCGAGTCGACGTGCAAGGAATGGACAGACCGAGTCATGTGGAACGCTCGCCAAGCATTGCCGTGGATTTTGAAAATACATTGAAGCAATATGCTGAATTGGATGCGGAATTTTTTGCCTACCGTTTTATGATGGGAACGTGGTCTACGGGGAATTATTCCCTCGATGGCCGGATGATTGATATGGACACGGCATCTTTCGTTAAGCACCGGGGTCCTTACAGAGCTGCTGTAACAAAATATCCGCATAATTTATACGGGTATGAACGTTACGGTTTTCTCCATGTCTTGAAGCAACTAGCCGAAGTCAAAGGCATTTCGGGAATTGACATTGACGCGCGTTTCGGGCAAACCCGTCGAGATCATCTCGCTTGGTGTTTTCTAAGACTTCTTGGTGCCGATGAAGACCGGTTGAGTGATTTCCTTGCGAAACACAAAGCGGAGGTCAGCGAGTTGGCCGGACGTTTTGAAAAACTCTCCCAAAAAATATCTCCGCGGCGGGCTGCTCTCAATCTTTTTGAACCGATTCCGGAACAAGAAGATCCCACGATCCTTGATATGTCGCGCCTTTTTAGGAGTCTTTCTGATTTGAACGAGTTGAGTTCCGGGAGAGAAGAAAAAGCCATGGATCTTTTGGTCCGAAAATCCGCACTTGAACAGGTTCAGCCGGGCGCTGTCTATGAACCCGCTCTCACCAAAGACGGCGAAGTGAATCAAGGTGAAGTTTTTATTAGAGAAAATGCGGTTGTGACGCACGAGAATCTGGAAGATTTTCTTCTGCAAACGCGAAATTTCGTTAATGATCTTTTTAAATTGCTTTCACGCCTTGATGCTGAGCAGATGATTCCCAAATACGCCTATTGGAAGGCGAGGCTGGAAGTGATGAATCGAGATTTTCCGACGCTTGGAGAATTAACCGAAAAATTGCAATACTGGGTTGAGGAATACCGCTCGGGCAGGATCGATGCGGAAACGCTCGGGATGGAGACCGAGAAACTTTGCAGGTTGCCGGATTATCCGACCGGGAAAGATTTTGAACTTAAAGATATCCCTCTTTTTAATTATTTAAAATTGGCCCCTCACGAGATGTCGACTTTGCTTTCCTATGTTGAAATCGTGGATTTTCCGCGCGGCGCGACCGTGGTTCGTGAAGGAGAGAATGCGGATTCCTTATTCATTCTGGTGCAAGGGACTTGCAAGGTGGATGTGGGCGGTCAAGTGGTCGGTGAAATCACGAATCGGGGTGCGTTGGTCGGAGAAGCGGTGGTTTCTCCAGAGCCCCTGAAAAGGGCCGCGACGGTCACCGCTGAGACTCCGGCTCGGTTTCTGGAAATCCGTAAGGAAAATCTGGAAATCATCATGAATATCCATCCCGGGCTCCGGAGGCTGCTGCTGAATATTTTGAGGCAACGAAAGGCCGGGATTGACCAGAAGATCCTCAACCTGGACCTGTTCCATGGGATCGATCCGGAAATCCTGAGGCTTTTTTGGGCTGATAAGGCTACGGAACAGGAATTTAAAGCAGGACAAACGATTATTCGGGAATCTGAAGAAACTTTGGGGGTGTATGGGCTTCTCAAAGGGTCAGTTACTTTAAGCAGATCCGCATCAAATTTGGAAATGGGGGCGATTATTCTTAAGGATGAACCTTTGACTCAAGGGCTCTTTGGTGAGCAATCCGTGATCTTTGGGCGAGTCGCAATCTGCGATGTGATCGCTACGATGAAAGAAAGTGTCACAGCCCTGTTTCTTCATCAGAATGATTTTAAGGAGCTGCTTGCCCAGCAACCCCAACTGCTGATCAACTGTCTGGGGCATATCGACCAATATTTGAAATCGAATCAGGCGCGTGAGCTTCTTATTGAAACAGTGAGAAATCTTCTTTTTAGCCCCGGCCGCTCCGAGGTGCGTAAGCATACAACAACACCGGTGAGGAATGAAATCGGAGCGGATGATGAATTTAATTTGTCAGTAAAAAAGAATATAACGAGCATCAGTAATTTACTGTCTGCGGTGGGCAATCCAGCAATTAAAAGGAAAGATGTGAATCCGAAAATCGTTGCTGTTCTGTTATCTATCCAGAGGGATGCCGTGCCCCTGTTTAAGGAAGGACACGCAAAAGAAATAGCGCGTTTAAGGGACTTGGGTGAACGATTGCCATTGCTTGAGTATTTGATTTTGCATTCAACGCAGAGAGAACAAATCGGAAAAAAAGAATTTTTATTTAAAGGCTCTCACATCCCGCTTATTTTAAAAAGTTCCCGAACGGAAGGGGGGATTGTGAGGCTCATCAAAACTTTAAAAGACTTGGGTATTGAAGATGGCGCTCATATCTCCCATATTTTACAGAGTTCCCGCAATGAAGCGGGGATCAAGAGCCTTGTCGGAGTGCTAAAAGGCTTGGGCATTGAAGATGGCGCTCATATCTCCCATATTTTACACAGCTCCCGTGAGAAAGCGGAGATTGTGAGTCTTATCGGAACGCTAAAAGGCTTGGGCATTAATGAAGGCTCTCACATTGTCGCTATTGTGAGTAGTTCCCGCACGGAGAAGAAGATTAAGATCCTCATCAATACCTTGAAAGACTTGGGTATTAGCGAAGGCTCTCATATTGCCGCTATTGTGGGTAGTTCCCGCACGGAGAAGAAGATTAAGATCCTCATCAATACTTTGAAAGACTTGGGTATTAGCGAAGGCTCTCACATTGCCGCTATTGTGAGTAGTTCCCGGGAGAAAGAGGATATCGTGAGTTTCATCAATGCTTTGAGAACCTTGGGCATTGAAGACGGCGCTCACATCTCCCTTATTTTGAAGAGCTCCCGTGAGAAAGCGATGATTGTGAGCCTCATCAAAACCTTAAGAGGCTTGGGTATTAAAGAGGGCGCTCATATCTCCCATATTTTACACAGCTCCCGTGAGAAAGCGGAGATTGTGAGCCTCATCAAAACCTTAAAAGGCTTGGGTATTGAGGAGGGCTCTTGCATTGCCTCCATTTTATACGGCTCCCGTCAGGAAGCGAAAATTGTGAGCCTTATCGGAACGCTAAAAGGTCTGGGTGTTAGCAAAGACGCTCATATCTCTCGTATTTTACAGAGCTCCCGCGAGGAAGCTGAGATTGTGAGGCTCATCAAAATCTTAAAAGATTTAGACATTAAAGATGGTTTTCACATCTCCCTCATTTTACGCAGTTCCCGCCGGGAAGCGAAGATTGTGAGCCTCATCAAAAACTTAAAAGGCTTGGGTATTGAAGAGGGCGTTCATATCTCCCTTATTTTACAGAGCTTCCGCACGGAGGCGGAGATTAAGATTCTCATCAATACTTTGAAAGGTTTGGGCATTAGCGAAAGCCCCCACATCGCCATTATTGTAAGTCGCTCCCGAAAGAAAAAGGATGCCGTGAGTCTCATCAATGCTTTGAGAGTCTTGGGCATTAACGAAGGCTCTCATATTGCCGCTATTGTGGGTAGTTCCCGCACGGAGAAGAAGATTAAGATCCTCATCAATACTTTGAAAGACTTGGGTCTTAGCGAAGGCTCTCACATTGC
>Ga0074199_1000178_pt1 | contig 125973 bp, 121 predicted proteins | sample EPASupsiteSAE347_FD_64528 | JGI IMG/M metagenome (GOLD analysis project Ga0074199, IMG submission 64528) | Bioremediated contaminated groundwater from EPA Superfund site, New Mexico - Sample SAE3-47 | ecosystem: Environmental > Aquatic > Deep subsurface > Groundwater > Contaminated ...
ATTGCCATAATACTTTTCTCCGGTTATTTGCAGCTTTCGTTCAGGTCCCTTTTTCCATCGGGATATTTCCAACTCAAGAAACCTTAGATCGCTGATAACGTTCTGAGCCCCTTCAGTTATGATCGCATTGATTCGCGATGTTTCTGATATAATCAAGTTACCGCCTCCTTTCAAAATTATGTTTAGTCAAAACCGACTAAAGATTTTCGGTCTATCTTTTCAGCGACGCCTGTGATTGCATCCTGGGCGTCGTCGTGTTTATTTTTTCCTTCTCGCTGATATTTGATCATTGAGTCGTAAAAGTCGGGCCAGCGGTTATGCCAGTCTTCAGGATAGTAAACGTGTTCCATAACCCAGGTTGAATTGGTCAGGATCCGGGAAACCTTATTCTTTGACTGGTGGAACCATTGGATTTTTGTTTTGTTAGTCTTAAGTAGTCGCTCAACATTTCGGGCAAAGCCGCGGCCACCATTGTTTGACTCAATGTTCGCAACATTAACATTATCTTTTTCCAGCATTCTTGCCGTTTTTGGCTCGGTTATTTCCATGGGGTCCTTAGTGAAAAGAACGTCAAGGATATAAGCCTCGTTGGCGAACGTTACGCCATAATTGATAGAGCATAAATAGTCATCACCAGTGTCAGCAGTGTCGGTGTAGTTCTTAATCACTTTGAAGTCAGGAAGCTCACCGGAATAAGTTTTGAATTTACTGTATAATCGACCTTTAAGGTCAATCGGTTCTTGCTGGTAATTTGCTGAAGCAATGTCGGCGCCCATGGCCGACACTTTGGTCATGTATGATTTATGACTCAGTATCTCAGGGCAGAGCATTTCGCCGGTCTCTTTATTCAGCGCCTGCATTCTGACATATCGGTGTTTTTTGCCTTCTTTGACACACCAGTCCAATATCTTGCCGGCCAGATCGTTACTGTGCCAGCGGGTCATGATGACGATGATCTTTCCACCTTCTTCAAGCCGGGAGAGCATTGTATCTGTGAACCACGACCAGTGCTTTTCTAAAACATCAGCATTATTTGCTTCAAGGGCCGACTTGATTAAATCGTCAATGATCATGATGTTACAGCCGAAGCCAGTGGCGGTACCCGTCGGGCTGGTGGCCAGGTAATTATTATAGCCACCTTCAAGGCTCCACAGATTCATTGCCCCATCGCCGCGTTTAATTGTGACCCCTGGGAAGATATCCGAAAAAACAGGTTTTGACAGATCTGCCTTTTCTTCCTGAATCGTGTTTCTCACATTTTTCGAGAACATGGTGGACAGGGTCTCATTATAGGACCCGGTCATGATCTTTCGTGTTTTATCTTTTCCCAGCAACCACTCAACCAGGTTCCCGCCGGTTCGGCTTTTGCCGTGGCGTGGCGGCTCTGCAATAACAATAACTTCTTCATCGGACTCAATAAAATCTTGCAATGAGTTACAGAGGTCCTTTAAATAAACCCGGTCTTTTTTATAGAATCCCGGGGCCTTTGTCCGGCAATAAAAATAGAACTCACGCCTTGCAAGCTCTAGTTTTGCTTGTAAAGCGATTTGTTCTTTATCCATCATCTTCCCCCGCCAACTTCAACAATTGTTCTTTTGTGAGTTCTGCAAAGGGGTTATTGAGGGCAACTCCTCCTGAATGCTCAACATCCCGCTTATCCCGGTAATCGTTCGGTTTTCGGTTCTTCAGCCAGAATATTTGGGCTGTTGTGTCCGGGACGACCATCTTAGTAACAACTTTAGTGACGACCAAATTACCTGTATTCGGCTTATCGATTTGGCTGAAATCAAGCGCAAAATCAACATAAGCAACAATTTTCTCGGCTTTTTTAGGATCATAAAACTTTTTGCTTTGAAACCATGAGAGCCACTGCTTATCTTTCTTTGAACTGTTACAACTCTGGCAAGCGGGGATGATATTTGAAATAGTCAACTCACCGCCGTTTGCCAGCGGGTCAAGGTGATCTTTTGTTAAACTACCGGATCCACCACAGTAAGCACAAGAATGTCCAAAATATGATTTTGCCATTTCCCATTGTTTTTCGGTCAATTCGGACTCACCGCCGTGGCGCTGGGCTTGCCCAGTATCAACAATTCGCTCTTTGGTCACTTCTTCATACTCAAAACCTAGGGCTCTTTTTAATAAAGCATTCTCGACTTGACGGTCAACAATCTTACCTGTCCGGTTACTACTTGTGTTGGTTGTTTCATAATGTTATATCTCCTTAAGATTTATTAATATTTTTTTTACAGTTGAATATTTGCAAAGTCTGTATTTGCATCGTTTTTCAGGGTTAAAGGTTCTCGCTTATCGGTTGCTTTTGCCAGTGTCGGCTTTCCGGGTGGCTTAACAATGAATTCCGATAAAGCGGTATTAAATTCTTTCTTGCCTAAAAGCGTCTCTGTTTCTGTCAAGGTGATCGGTTTTCTTATAAAGAGAACTTCTTCTTTGGCCAGACCCTTTGCTGTTATCTCTTTAAAGGCGGCATCGGTATCCGTAAAGCATCGATTCGACCGCCCTTCCACCGCTTTCCATCCGGGGACAGTCTCACCGGCTAAACACATTTTTAAAGCGTGGTCTTTCAAATCCTCCGCCCACTTTGCCAGATCCTGGGCTTTTAATAACAGTTCTCCAACTTCTTCATTGCTCAGCACCGGGGGTAATTTCCCTTTGAAATCTTCCAGTGCTGTGTTGTTTACGCTTCGGGCCCTGCACACCGCTTTAGCCCGGCAGAATCGGCAATGATCGCCCGGGGTAAATTCACCCTCGCCTTTATGAGCAAGATCGGCCAGGGGTTTTACAAAAGCATTTCCCCAATTTAATAAAGTTTCGGCTTCCATCCCATCCACTGAAATATTGTCCAGTCTCGGTTGGAAGATCACCATTTCGACCTTATTGATCGCATAGATGAAGTCATATTCTTTAAGAGCGCCCAGAGCATATAAGCGCATCTGTGGGTTTTTCTCAGCCGATACCGGCACACCTTTACCATATTTCAGGTCAATAATGTGAAGCGTGTCACCGCTGATTAAAATACAGTCGGCGGTGCCAAACCCCTCAGGGGCATAGGATGAGAAATCCACCTTCTTTTCTATTGTTATGGTCGGTTGAGAAGGGTATCTCAAAGCAGTTTCTTTAATGTAATCGAGATATTCATCTGTATAATCCTCCATTTCTTTGGTATAGAGCGGATCTGCCTTGATCTTGTTATGGCGTTTTGTGAAAGTCGCTTTTGACATCGGGGTAAAATACTTTTGCAGTTTCAGTTCACCCAGCGCATGAGCCAGTGTGCCTTCAGCGGCGGCCTCACTGGTTGAATCAGGGAATTGTTCCTCAAGCCGGGCGCTCGGTGGACAATTAAGCCACCGTGACGCCCCGCTTGCATTGAGTAAAGCATGACTCATAATTTCGCCCCCATTTGTCGCAATTCATTGGCAAAGGCGCCATATAATTCTTTCGGTAACTGCATTAAAGATGGGGCATTAAAGCGGTTCAATAGCGCTCTGACAGCGTCCATTTTCCCGGCATCCACTAGAGAGGTCATCGCCACCGCCAACTGTTCATTGGTGTAATTCACATCAGCCGTTGGAATCCCAACAGGTGGTGCTTGGATCGGTTGCTGCGCTGGTTGTTGTACTGGTTGTTGTACTGGTTGTTGTACTGGCTGTTGTACTGGCTGTTGTACTGGCTGATCCACCGGAACCGTTACTGGCGGGGCCGTCGGTTGAGCGGGTGGCGCTTGTACTGGTTGCGCTGCGCTACCTATCTTTATATCCTGCATCACGTGAGGGCCACCCAGACCCTTCAACGCTTCCACCAAACCTTCTAAACCTGGTATATTTACTGTAATTTCTAACATTGTTCTTCTCCTTCTCTTAATTCAGAATCTTCTTCATCCACGAATGAAACACGTTCGATTGCGAATTTAATCATATTTGAAGCGGCCTTTTGAACCGAAATCCCTGCTTCATGGGCCACTTTGACAATCTCATTGTAAGAATCACCATCCACCCGGATCACTTCACTCTTAGTCGAGGGTGTCTTTTTCTGTCTGACAAATATTAGTCTGTCCATATCGCTCCTTATCTACCCGGGCATTGTGCTCCCAGACTTCAATTTCTTCTTGCAACTCTGCAATCTTTTCTTCCAAAACTTTGACCTGTGACCGGATATAGTCCCAGATCTCCGACCCCAAATGATCCTTCAGGTCTTCCAGGGCGAACACCGTCACCGGCTTACCCTTGATCATCAAAACCTCGCTCATTTCGCCCCCGACCGTTCCAGAGCCTTATCCAGTCTTGTCAGCATCCAGCCATTAACCCGGAACAGATGCCCACCGGCAAAACCTTCGACAATTTTTACGTCGTGGCAGCCAGGTCTTGAATAAACAAGACCCTTATCCTTCTTGCCGTTATATCCGTTTGATTCCAGGATCTCCTTGATCCGTTCGGTAGACAAGGTGTGATCAACCGCTTGATCTGCACAGATTTCCATTAATTTACCTCCTTAAAATATTCCGGATGCTTGTTCCGTAGATAATTCCAGACCTGACCGGCCGACATATTCCCAATAAACTCATCGTTCTTATACAGTCTTTTATGATATGGGACTACAGATTTTTCGGTTGTGTATCCTAATTCAGATAAAACGTCATTTAATGATTTACTCAATTTGCAATTTCTCCTTTTTCGTGATATATTTGTAATAACTATTTACTCTGATCCCCTGATAACAGTTCCCGCTGTTTTTGGGGATTTTTTTATTTCCATTCGTCTTCCCATTCAACACCAATGTAATCCAATACCTCCCCCCATCCAACATCGTACATCCAGAACTTCCATTCCTTGGGATTTGTTTCTCGCAGTCTGTCAAATCGGTGCGGTCGTTTTTCAATATGGATTCCAAACCCACACATGTTGCAGCCGGTTCTCTGGGCTTTTGTCGTGTACAGTGTTCCATCCTCTTTAGTTGCAATGACACCGTAGATCTCAGGGACTTCCACTTCCAGCTCTACAGCTAGTCTTAATAGATCCTGTCGGTTAAATATCGCAAACGGACAACTTCTTATTGTTGTTTTCCCATAATAGTTGCATCCATGTTTTGCCAATGCTTTTCTTCTTTGGCCACCTTCACTTGCCATTAATCCCAGATAAGGAACCATATTATTTTTCTTTTGCCAATCCTGACAGGGTTTTTCTTTAAGGTAATAACAGCATTTATTACTTACTTTAAATGGTGCCGTTTTATAGCTCGTTCCATACTTTTCATTCTCTGGACCGCCGAACAGCTCCAACCATTTCTGTGGTAGTTTCATCCGGGTATTTTTTCGCCATCCTCCATAGGCTCCAGTATCGCCGGTCATTATTGCATTTCTAACTGTTGTATTTTTATCTGTTGGATGTTGCAATGTTGAAATCTTCCCGGCTTTTTCTTTACTGATCACTGGAAATCCAAATTCTTCAATCACCGCTTTTTTATTTTTATAAGGCTTTAAAGGAACCATGCCCGGTATTTTTTTATGGACTCTCCTTATAGAAACATCCTCAAGAGCCGAAACCGAAACTGGGGTTGCATCAATTCCCAATCGCATCAAAAATTTATACAATGTTAAGCTGTCTAACCCACCAATACTGACACATAAATTCTTATCATTCGCAATCGCCCACTCTTGAAATTCAAAAGCTATTTTTTCTGCATGTGCGATTTTCGCCTCATACGGCAAACTCTGTCTTTGTTGAAATTCATATTGCTCCATTAATACACCCTCATATCCTGAATTGTTCCATCAGCTTTGGTTATTTCAAAAATGTCATAACCGGGAATAGATTTGGATTCTGTTTGCTCGTTTCCTAATACAACGCAGTTACCTTTCTTGAATCCTTTATGTTTCAGGCTGACCACATCTTTGAACTTGTCAAGATATCTTGTTTCAAAATCTGCTATCTGTTCGGGTGTCACTTCACACCTCCCCAATAAATCGGCCGTTGTCTGGCTTGTTGATCCATAGCAACCGCCATTTTGAACTTGTCCGCATCACCCAGCTTAACGTCGTAACCCCGGAAAATCTGCCGGTCCACCTCTCTGGTGGTTTTCATTTGATCAACCTGATCGAGTGTTAATCTAGCCATTACTTCACCCGCCGTTTGATATCAACAGTCTGTCCGACGATGATACCAATGAACAATCCAAATAGTAATGCACTTAAATAGCCAAAAATCATTTACTTTCCTCCCTTTCTTGCCGCAGCCTTTAGATTTGAGATTTGTTCTTCCAGATCCCGGATAGCCCGGTCCTTTTCGTCAAGTTCTTCAGCTTGTCTGTCGTGACTGTCCCTGAGTGGCATCATCTGCTCAATTGTATTCTTAGCATCGTGCAAGTCTTTATTGAGACCGTCTATTGTTGCTCTTGCCCAATTTGCGAACTCTTTAGATTTACTTTGACCGTATTTCAACCCCTCAATCTCTAAAATCATTTCGTCTCGGTCTTTTTCAAGCAGTTCAATGTAGGTTTTTAGACTCTGTTTATTCATCCCCTCCCCCCTCTCAAGGCATCCAACCCGCTCTGGGGGATTCGTGGCTCTCCATAGCAATTGATCATGAACTTTACTAACCCCGCCATGATGGCCGTTTCAACTGTCTCGACTGGAACACCAGCAATCAGGGCCGCCTGGTGGATCGTGTAGTTAAGTTCGGGTTTCATTCCATTGCCTCCATCGCTCTAAACAGTTGTAGAGATTCTGAATCACCAACGCCTTGCTTTTCCAGATCGAAAAGCTTTTTACCAAGGTCATATTTCTCTCTTTTCAGTTCCCGGATGACCCCCCTGAAGCGGTTGCGTTCTTCGGTTATTCGACTAATCTCTTTTGCCATCGCCAACATTGCCGTACCAGCGACCACATTACTTTCTGCCCAATCGGCTTGTTGATCATTGAGATCGTCAATATAATCCATTGCCGTATCAGCAATCTTACTGATCAGTTCGTCCTGGGCGTTATTCCAGTCTCTGGATGATACCAGCTCACTTTTTAAACCTCTGATTTTTTCCGTTTTTCGAGATGTCAGTACCGTGTCAATTTTCATTGCTGTAGATAAATCGCCCACGTGATCTTCCAATAATGCGATGTATAAGTCTTTATTCATTGTTCGTTTCTCCCTTCTTTGTCCCATATTTGTAAAAAATCCCACAACAGGTCTGCATTGATGACCCATTTTCTACCGATCCGCACACCTGGGAATTCAGGGTGCTTCGAAAACTGTTCAATTCGTTGTGGGCTGAGGTGCAATATTTTACAGGCCTCTGTTTTGGTTACGATATTCGGCATTTTGATTACCTCCTTTGGTTTTTACTCTTGTTTCTTTATCGAAACTCAACCATCAAAAAAAAATTCATCTGCGCTTATCCCATACGTTCGGCATATTAATTGCACCTCTCTGTTTGTAAAATCCCCTTTAACCCCATTGATGTTCTGGTTTACTACAGCGGGGTTCTTCCCTATAAGTTTCGCTACATCTTTCTGTCTAATGCCCTTTTCATCAAGGTAACTTTTAAACTTAAAGTATGGTTTTCTATCCGTGATAGTTTCTGATCTCACAACCACCACCTCCTCTCTAATGTTTCTATTTCGAAACTTATTTGCATTAATCATAATCCTTCCAAGTTTCGATGTCAATAACTTTTTTATCTTTTCCAAAATAAATATTGCTATATCGAAACAAAGGCGGTATAATCTTTATCAAAAGATAAATCGAAAAGGAGAATATAAAATGAGCACTTTTGGTAGCAGGTTAAAAGTATTAAGAGGTTTAAAAGGTTTAACACAAGAAAAACTGGCTGAATCGATAAACGAAATGTTTTCAACCTCTATCAATAAAAGTATGATTTCAAAGTGGGAAAATGACAAGGAAGACGCCTCAATGACCAACGTAAGATATATAGCAAAATTTTTCGACATAAAACTTGATAAATTACTCGACGTTGATCCAGATAACAGTTTACACACCATACTGAAAGAAGAACGAATAGAACAAGGTTTAAACATCCATGAAATTGCAAAAGAAGTTGGGGTCTCTGATACAGATTTAATCCTTTTTGAGGAAGGATTAAAAAACATTCCTGAAGGAGTCGACAAGGAGATTGCCCGGTCGCTCGGAACAGATCTCATAGAATTAATTGTAAAGTATGATGTTTTTGATGGGGAAATCCCTGAAATATTCAATGGCGATCTTCGTGCATACCTGCAATTCAAAGAAGCTGAAGAGTCTGATGCTGTCTCGGAAGGATTTTTAACCGTTTCCAATATCTACCCTATAGAAAAGAAGAAGTTTCCCCTCCTTGGTAACATTGCCTGTGGCCAACCTACTCTCACCACAAATAATTTTGAGGGGTATATAGAATCAGGTTCAAATATTCGTGCTGATTTTTGCATCAAGGCCAAAGGCAACAGTATGATGAACGCTCGTATCCTTGATGGAGATATCATCTTTATTAGAAAACAGGATATGGTGGAAAATGGAGAAATCGCAGCTGTTCTGATTGGAGAAGAGGCTACTTTAAAGCGTTTTTACATGAGTGATGATGAAATTCAGTTGATTGCAGAAAACCCCACCATTCCCACCCAGCGTTACAGGAAAGAAGAACTCAACGGAATTCGAATCCTTGGTAAGGCGATAGCTTTTCAAAGTGACGTAATATAATTAATTGCAATCCTTTTCTATTGAACGTATAATAAACTTATCTTGAAAGCGGAGGTAAGTTTATGAAGAAAAAACTATTCAACCTGTTTGTGATTTGCCTGTTATTTGGGTTACTACTGGCGCCCAGCGTTTTAGCTGAAGATCTCGCTACCGATGCAACCCAAAATGTAAAGTACCAAACTCACGTCCAGAATGAAGGTTGGCAAGCGTGGAAATTCGACGGCGACATGTCCGGAACATCTGGCAAGAGTCTGAGACTCGAGGGAATCAGGGTTGAGACTCTAAACAATGTCAATCTCGGCATTGAGTACGCCACCCATGTTCAAAACTATGGCTGGCAGGATTTCAAAACCAATGGAACCATGAGCGGCACATCTGGCGAGAGTTTAAGACTTGAAGCAATCCGGATCCGGTTAACCGGAACGGATGCCGCCAATTATGATGTTTGGTACCGGGTCCATGCTCAAAATGTTGGCTGGATGGGATGGGCTAAAAATGGAGCTGACTCAGGCACTGCTGGCTATGGATACCGGCTAGAAGGAATCGAAATCGCTATTGCTCTTAAAGATGCAGGCGCTCCTGGCACAACTAACAATTGCTTTATTGATGCAAATGCACCAGCGCCAACGACAGGTCAAATAAACGCACTAAATAAAGCGAACGCCTACCTCAGTGCCACTTCTTTTTCGTATAGTGGATTGATAAGTCAATTGAAATACAGCGGCTTTACTAATGACGAATCAACCTATGCAGCGGATAATTGCGGTGCAAATTGGAGTGAGCAAGGTTTAAAAAAAGCCAAAGCATACCTTGATGTCTCAGCTTTTTCATATACTGGGCTAGTCGGTCAATTAAAATACGATGGTTTTACGAACGCTCAAGCTGTTTATGGCTCAGATAATTGCGGAGCTGACTGGAATGAGCAAGCAGCGAAAAAAGCACAGGCATATTTAGATTTAACTTCATTTTCTCGTTCAGCTCTAATCAATCAGCTGATTTACGATGGATTTACAGCGGACCAAGCCGAATATGGCGTATCAGCAGTAGGATATTAAATTAATATAGAAAAAACCGCCCTACTCCTGGCAGAGTAGAACGGCTTTACATATACCGGGATATAAATCACAGTATTCTAACACTCATATTATACTTTATATCCCGGAATTTTACAACATCCGGGTATTTTTATGCCCAAAATTCAGGAGGTATAAGAAAATGAAGTATGACAAGAAGGTCGTGAAAGGCCATGTTTATTTTAGGCATCGCCTTTATGATCCGGTGACACAAAAAACAAAAGACATCACCGCCAAAACACTCAAGGAATTAAAAGAAAAGGTTCGAATTGCTGAAGAAAAGACCAGATATGGGATCGTAGAGGATAAGGTAACCTTTGGCGCTTATTTCAATGGCTGGCTTGATAATGTCCACCTGATCGATAAGAAGCCAGCGACCGTGGAGCGGTACAAATCTTGCCACCGAAACCACGTCAAAGGTTACAGAATCGAATTAATCAAATTGAAAGACCTCAAAATTAACGATGTCCAGGATCATTACAATACGATCTTCGAAAAGAAGAAATCAAGTAAGACGGTGGAGACCATGCACCGGATCATTAAGCCTTGCATTCGTTATGCCTATGAGACCCAACGTATCCTAAAGGACTTCACTGGAGCACTAAAAATCCCGGTTGACAGCGCCGCCCTAATCAATAAAAAGTCGAAAGTCAATCCGCTATCCCTGGAAGAACAGTTTGATTTCATAAAACGTACCAACGATCATAAATTACATGCTCTGTTTAATACCGCGCTAGACACAGGGTTGCGAATGGGCGAACTGTTTGCTTTAAATTGGGATGATGTGGACTTTGATAAAATGGAGATCCGGGTAACTAAGACCCTGTCGTATATCAAGGATCAGGAAGCCAACAAATGGAAACAAGATATTTCCACGACAAAAACACTATACTCCCGCCGGGTGATTCCTTTACCACTTCGGACAAAAGGAATTTTGTTGGAGCATCAAATTAAACAGGAAAAGGAAATGAAGCGAATGGGTTTTGATCAGGATAATGAGACCTTGGTATTCTGTACCCCGATCGGCACGGGGTATGAACGTGGAAATGTTTTAAAGCGCATTAAAAAGGTTTATGCTGACATGGGAATCCCCACAAAGACTTTCCATGATCTCAGACACACATACGCCACCCGCCTATTTGAGATGGGAGAAAACCCAAAGACGGTTCAGGTTCTTCTCGGTCATGCCAATGTTTCGACCACATTGGGTACATACATTCATGTTTTAGAGTCTTTAAAAGTCCAGGCGGCTGCCAAAATTGACGGGCTGTATTCGCCAAAAAAGACAAAGAAAAAAGCCAGCCGTAAGATCTTGTGGGAAACTTCTGGGAAACCGTTAAGGTTAGTGAAGTGACCACAGTCCACGGATGGCTATTTAAATACAATTTGGCAGAGGTAGCAGGATTTGAACCTGCGAGTGATGGAGTCAGAGTCCATTGCCTTACCGCTTGGCTATACCCCTTTATTCATTTTCTGTCCCGAAGGTACGCTAAACATTTTATCTGAATTCATTTCGATTGTCAAGGAAAATGAACGGCTGATTTGCATTTTTTACTGTTTTTTTTTATTGTTTTTATATTTACATTGTCTTTTCGCCGATGCCGAATACTCTTTTGGCATTCCGGGTCGTAATCTCTGCTACCTCTTCCACTGCGATCCCTCGGATCCGGGCAATTTCGGCGGCCACGAAACTCACATAGGCCGGCTCGTTCCGTTTGCCCCGATGAGGCGTGGGGGTCAGATAGGGACTGTCAGTTTCAATCAGCAACCGGTCCAGCGGCATCATTGCGACGACTTCCGGTAATTTCCGGGCATTGCTGAAGGTCAGCGGTCCAGATATCGACAAATGAAAGCCCATGTCCAGAAAGACTTTAGCCATTTCCACCGAACCGCTGTAGCTGTGCATGATTCCGCCGTACTCCGGCGCAAAGTATTCTTTTAAGATCCGAACCATATCTTCCATCGATTCCCGATTATGGATCACGATTGGCAGCTTCACCGCTTTGGCGATGATCAATTGGCGGATAAACACCTCCTGCTGCACATCCCGGGGGGAATAGTCATAGTGGTAATCCAGACCGATTTCGCCGATGGCCACCACCTTTTCTTTGCTGGCCCATTCCGTTAACAGGGCATCGTGTTTTTGAGTCTCGTAATCCTTGGCATCATGGGGGTGAATCCCCACCGTGGCATAAACCATCGGGTATTTTTCACTCATTGCCACGGCTCGGAAACTGGAGGCCTCATCGGCACCGGGATTGATTATTAGCTCCACCCCGGCGGCCCGGGCGTTTTCCAGGACCACTTCGCGGTCCTCGTTAAATTTTTGATCGTCGATATGGGCGTGGCTGTCAATTAACATTTGTGCATCTCCTTTGCTTTTTCAATTAGAACATCTTTCTCGTTTTGATAGACTTCATCAATAACGCCTGCCAGCAGCTGTTTAAGAATCCGGCCGATTTCAGCCCCGTTGGTGATCCCCTGGCTGATCAGATCATGGCCGTTGATGGCCAGATCTTTCAGCGAAAAACAGGCCTTTTCGGCGATCACCTGATCCAGCAGCGCTTCCAGTCTTTCAAGCGACGCCAACCGGCCATGATACTGGGGTGCCTGAGCCAGGTTATCGCCCCGCTTAATCGCAATCAGATCACGAAACAGCGGCTCTGACAGGCGATTCAGCCAGCGTTTGACGCTGGTTTTATCGGCATCGATCAGGGTATCGTGATATTTTACCAGCAGACAGACCTGATCAATGATATTCTTACTAATCCGCAAGGCGGTTAGGCGCTCTCGGGCCATCGCTTCCGATAACTTGCTGTGGCCTTTAAAATGCCCCGCGCCGGCATCATCCCGGGTAAAGGTTTGGGGTTTCCCCAGGTCGTGAAACAGCATGGCCCACCGTAGCCGCGGCACCGGCGCCAAGGTTTCCATCGCCACCGCCGTATGGGTCAGTACATCATAGCAATGGTGAGGATTCATCTGATCAAAGTTTTTGGCCGGCAGCAGCTCAGGGATCACCATCCCCAGCACCACTGTTTCGGCCAGGATGATCGCTTTGGCATTTTTTCCACAGATCAGTTTATTCAGTTCAGTGGCAATCCGCTCCGCTGAAATATGACGAAGTTGTCCACAATTCTGCCGGATCGCCGTGCCGGTTTCCGCTTCCAGGGCAAAGCCCAGAACCGCGGCAAAACGCAGGCCCCGGAGGATTCGCAGGGCGTCCTCGGCCATTCTTTTATGCGGATCACCCACCCCACGGATGATCTTTTTTTTGAGATCATCCGCTCCGCCAAAGCAATCAATCAGACCCCTTTGGGGATGATAGGCCATCGCATTAATGGTAAAATCCCGCCTGGCCAGGTCATCGGCCAGGTTTCTGGTGAACTTCACTTCATCCGGATGACGACTGTCAGAATAATCGCCTTCAATCCGCTGCGTCGTTATTTCGATCGCCATCCCCTCGATAATGACAGTCACGGTACCGTGGCGGATGCCGGTTTCAACGACTCGATAGTCGGCAAAACACGCCATGATTTCCTCTGGGGTGGCGTCGGTGGTCATATCAAAGTCTGTCGGCGGGGTAGCAAGCAGATAATCCCGGACACAGCCGCCCACCAGATATCCACAGAATCCACAGCTTTCCAGTTGCTTAAAGGCCTTTTCTACCGGAACAGGGAGATTAAACTTCATTACTTCCCAGACCGATGTCATCGGCAACGGCCCGCATTCCCAGAATCGTTTCCTGCATCAGCTCATCCAGGGAATAGCCGGCCATCTCGGCTCCTTTGGTAACAACCTCGCGATTGACCCCGGCGGCAAAACTGGCGGTTTTGAATTTCTTTTTCACCGATTTCAGCTCCAGATCGTTGACGCTTTTGGAGGGCCGCATATAGGCACAGGCAGTGATCAACCCAGCCAGTTCATCGGTGGCATATAGAATTTTTTCCATCTGATGGGTGGGCTCCACATCCGCACAGAAACCAAAGCCATGGCTGACGACGCTGTTAATAAAGGCTTTCTCATAATCGTTGGCTTCCAGTATTTCGACCACCTTGACGCAGTGTTGATCGGGATATTTTTCATAATCCAGATCATGTAGCAGCCCGACAATTCCCCAGTAGTCCGGGTCTTCCCCTTCCAGTTTGGCAAAATGCTCCATTACTCCAGAAACCGCCAGGCCATGATTGACCAGGGATTCGCTTTCATTATATTCCTTCAACAGCGCCAATGCTTTTTCTCGATCCAATTGTGCACTCATTTTATCTCCTTATCCTTCTTTCTAATTTTTGGGCTAATTGCAACTTTATCATCGACGAACAAAAATTGCTTTACTGTCGGTTTCGCAATAATCTTCTTTTTATTAAGTGTATTCTAACACAGTTTGAGGCTAATCGACAAAGCCTGTTTCAAAACTTTAAGCTTTTCACCACTTACAAAAAGCCCTGCCACGGATTTTTGCATCTGTGGCAGGGCTGGCGTTTAATTTGTCGTTTTTCTAATCTGTTTATTCGAGCTTTTAATTCAGGCCCCAGGTTTGTTGAAATAGCGCATTGATCCGATCGGTCAGGGTTTCAGGTCCAATCCCGTAGCACCAATCATCGACCTGATTCACTGGCATGATTTCCATCAGTGAATTGGTGATAAAAACCTCGTCGGCAGCCATCAATTGAGCCCTGGTGTAATAACCCTCGGCCACCGGGATGTGGTTGGCTTTTAGTAGCTGGATCACCCGGTTTCTGACAATTCCGGCCAGCAGCCCGCAATCTCTTGCCGGGGTGCAGACAGTTCCGTTTTTGATCAAAAAGATATTGGTCATACAACCCTCGGCCAGATAGCCCTGGGTGTTATAAAAAATCGCTTCGCTAAAGCCGCTGGCCTTGGCTTCATTTAAGATCAGCAGATTCTCCAGATAATTGTTGGACTTAATGCTCACCAGACGGGATTTTTCATTGCGGACTGCATCACTGGTGCAGATTTTCACGCCCTGCTCAAACATCTGACAGTCGTAATGGTTTTCCCGGGCCGTGATTAGCAGGTTATCGGCGGTTAGCCCCTTACTGAGGGTAACCCGCAGTCCGCCCCGCTTGATCTCATTTTTGGCAATGATCTTCTGACAGTCTGCCTGAATCTGATCGGGATGGACTGTCAGACTAAGGCCCATCGCCAGAGCACTCTGCTTCAACCGCGCGATGTGATCCTCAAAGAAAACCGGCTTGCCCTGGGCCACATTGATGGTTTCAAACACCCCATAGCCATAAAGAAAGCCCTGATCCAGAGGTATTTGGGGCTCTTTTGAAATTTCCCCGTTATAACTGACGTAGTCCATTGGGCTCTCCCCCTAAACTCATTTTATATCGATCAATAGCGTTTCAACGCGTCCATCAGGGCGCGACCCTTATCGAAGGTTTCTTGATACTCAGACTCGTTGTCGGAATCCCAGACGATCCCGCCGCCGACCTGAAAATAACCTTTGCCATCCTTACAGACAATCGTGCGGATGACGATATTGAGATCCAGATCGCCGTTGAAACCAATATAGCCGATCGAACCGGTATAAATGTTTCGTTGGGTGGGCTCCAGTTCGTCAATAATCTCCATCGCCCGGATCTTTGGGGCCCCGGTAATCGAACCGCCGGGGAAGGTCGCTTTGACACAGTCGATGGCATCGAGATCATCTTTTAATTCGGCCGTAACCGTTGAAACCAGGTGAAAAACAGTCTGATATGTTTCCAGCTTAAATAATTCCGGGACCTTAACGGTGCCGGTTTTGGCGATTTTGCCGAGATCATTCCGTTCCAGATCGACAATCATCAGCAGCTCCGCCTTATCCTTTTCGCTGTTGACCAGGGTCTCCCGGTTGGCGGCATCTTCCGCCGCGGTTTTACCCCGGGGCATGGTGCCCTTGATCGGTCGGGTTTCAATATTGCGGCCCTGAACCAGAATAAAACGCTCCGGTGAACTGGAGACAATCTGTCCTTCCCCAAAATCGATATAACTGGCAAAGGGAGCCGGGTTGATTTTTCGCAGTTCGCTGTATAATTCCAATGGACTGATCTGTAAATCAGCGTTAAATCGCTGGGTCAGATTGGTCTGGTAAATATCCCCGGCCAGAATGTATTCATGAACCGCATCCAGCGCCTTCATATATTCCGGCTTGGTAAAGTTGCCCCGGAATTCGACATTTTCATTGATTTTAAAATCCGAACGGATGGCGACCTTGGGATCGCCGGTAAATTTTGCGGCTAAGCGGCTGACAATATCCGCTTCTTTTTCTTCAATTCCCAGGGCGGCTACGTAGGTTTTATTTTCTTTATGATCGATGATCACAATCCCATCGTAGAAACCCATGAAACAATCGGGGATACCCACATCATCGACGGCACTGCGGGGAAACTCTTCCAGATGATGACAGAGGTCATATGAAAAATAACCCACCGCCCCGCCGATAAAAGGAAACGGGGAGGGATAGTCCATCTGATATTGTTTTAATAATTTTTGCAACTCATCAAAGGGATTTCCGGTAACCGTTTTCGTTGTGGTTTTAGTGGTAACGGTAATGGCATCTGCTTTGCTGGTAAAGACCAGAAAAGGATTTGCGCCAATAAATGAATAACGTCCCAGGCTGTCCGGGTCTCTTCCGCTGTCCAGAAAGAAACTGTAGGGCTCATCTTTAAATAAAAGATAGCTTTCAAAACTTGTTAAGTCGGTTTTTAATTCTTGTATTAGCATCTTGCACCATTTTCTTTTGTCGATTGAAAAAAGTTGTCCAATAATTCCATACCCATTTCAGTGAGAATCGCTTCGGGATGAAACTGCACCCCTTCAATGGGGTAGTCCTTATGTCGCAGACCCATGATTTCATTTTGATCGGTTCGGGCAGTAATTTCAAAAAAGTCAGGAATTTCCTGATTCTCCACCACCAATGAATGGTATCGCGTCACTTTCAGGGGGTTATTGAGACCATCAAACACCCCGGCATTGTCATGGGCGATGGCATGGACTTTACCATGAACCGGCTCCAGGGCTTTGGTAATCTTACAGCCAAAGGCCTGGCCGATGATCTGATGGCCCAGACAAATACCCAGGATTGGGATTTGTCCCTTAAAACGGTGGACGACATCCAGACAGATGCCAGATTCGTTGGGGGTACATGGCCCCGGTGATAAAACAATCATGGATGGTGCCATTTCAGCAATCTCATCCAGGGTGATTTTATCATTTCTTTTTACAATCACCGTTTCATTGAGTCCTTCCAGATACTGGACTAAATTATAGGTGAAAGAATCATAGTTGTCGATCATTAGAATCAATTTTTATACCTCTTAGTATTAATCATTTTGTGCAGTATTGTATCATACTCCAGGGGTTCAATACAATGAATTATAACTGGAATATTTGGCATGAATTTTGGCTCAGATCGGATTTTTCAGGGTTGATTTACACCAGAATTTACCCCCAATCCCCGGATTTTCAATTACCGCTTTGCTTTTTTCTTGACAATGATTATTAACCCCGGTCAATTTCAATTTGACAAATCGATTCCCGATGTGCTATTATTCTCCCAAGTAAATAAAGCTTTTTTGGTGCCTTGAAAAAGGAGAATAGGGAAACAGGTTAAAATCCTGTAGGGACCCACCACTGTATAGTTGGAGCACTTGTCATCACCACCTCACGGGAAGGGACAAACTGCGATGAAGCTGACTCAGGAGACCTGCCAGAAATGATTCCATTTGGACGACGGTAAAGTTCACATCTGTATTGGATGTGGGCTTTTTTGTTTGGCGCAGGAATCTGTTCTATCTTTTCTTCCTCCATAAAATGCTTTATAATAAAATTTAGGAGATAACAATGAAAATTAACACCCGACAATTAGTCTTTATGGCGCTTTTAATTGCCCTTTCTTTTGTGGGCGCGCAGTTAAAAGTTTTTGGCACGATTGCCTTCGATTCACTGCCGGCTTTTTTAGGTACCCTGCTGATGGGACCTGTGGCTGGCGCAATTATTGCTATTATCGGTCATCTTTTAACCGCCCTTACCTCCGGATTCCCGATGACCGTACCCGTTCACCTGGCCATTGGTCTGGGTATGGGGCTGATCATGGTGGCCACCTGGTACACCTATGTTTTTGTTAAAAAGGCCGCTAATGAAATCATCGCTCTGATTGCCAGCGTTATCGTTGCCGCCATCTGCAACGGCCCGATCCTGCTGTTACTCTGTTCACCACTGCTGGTCCCGATGTTAACCTGGCCCGGCCTCATTGCGATGATGTTTCCCCTGGCCCTGGTGGGCGGAATCAATGCCCTGATTGCTGCCCTTGTTTTTAAAGCGTTGCCGCTGTCGGTTAAAAATCAGGTGTCTTCGGCAACCTCAGCCCAGGCATAACCGGACTACAACTAAAAACCGCTTGGCGATAGCCAAACAGCTCGCCAAGTCCACAGCACTTTGACTATTACTAAACGCGCAGCCCCGAAAGGAGGATTTATGAAAACTTATCAGTATCGTGACTTGTCGGTCATCGAGCTTCCCGATGCCCTCCTGGTCACTGCCTGCGACAGTAGCGGCGGTGTCGGGGAAAAGCCTGGCGATGAATTGTGTGTTCCTACTAAGTACATTTCTATTTTTGCGGCCCGGGTTTGTCTTTTTGAACTGCTGGCCTGCGGCGCCCGGATTATCGGTCTTTCCAACACCATCGTCGGGGAGATGCAACCCACCGGCGCAGCCCTGATCTCGGGTATCCGGGAAGAATTGAAACGGGCCGGCATCGGGGATCTGCCGATTAATGGATCTACTGAAGAAAATTTCAAAACCTGTATGACCGGCTTTGGCATTTTTGTGATGGGTATGGCAAAGCGGTTACGAATCACCCCATCAATCTCTGGCGATGTGGTGATCTGCATCGGCAAACCCAAATACGGTGCTGCACTTGTTGTCGATGGCGATCCGGAAATCGCCGATTATCAGGATCTCCGAACCTTAGCTGAAAATCCCGCGGTTAATGAGATCGTCCCCTGCGGCTCTAAGGGGATTTTATACGAGGCCGCCAATCTTGCTGCCATTTATCATCTCCAATTTCAAACCGCACCCAGTGATCTGAATGTAGTGGATTCTGCCGGTCCGGCAACCACCGTAATTGCCAGCATCAAGCCTATAGCCTTACCCGGACTGGCGGCCGTCTTCAAGGATAAACTGACGATTATCGGTCATCTCAAATAAATTTATGCAAATAAAAAAAGACCACCTGGTATTAGGGTGGTCTCTTTTTTAAGGGGAGGGGTAATTATATTTTAGTTTGTCCAGACGTCACAAAAATCCAGAATAAACGTAAAACCTAGGGTTTAAATATCATATATAGAATACTTGATACTTTAAATTTTTTATGATCGCTGCCCGACTTCTCTGCCACGGTGATCAGCTCTTTTTCAGTTTCTGTTCCCTCATCAGCTGACTTTTCATCGCATTCCGGAACTTTAATAAAACGATTGATTAAAAACGCCACGATGATCCCAAATGCAGTTTCCAGCAGCCTTAACATTGCCAGCATGTAGCTACCCGTGTCCTGGGGATAGGTGGTCATTACACTAAGAAACATCACACAGGTAATGACAATGGCACCAGCCTTGTTAAAATTATTACATAGATAAATCAGTGCCATAATACCCAAGGGGATAATCGCTACATAAGCAAATTCATAAGGGATTAGGTTAGCGGCAAAAATGCCCAGCAGTCCCGCTGCTCCACCAAAGATAGTTCCCAATATCCGATTCCAGCCTGTTTCGATGGAATTTTCAATACTCGGTCCCATGGTAAGCACCGCTGCAATTGCAGCAAACAGTGGATTAAACTCCGGTCCCATCAATGCAAATACCATCACACAGATGAATACTGCCAGTACTGTTTTTATGTTTCTCATACCAACAGATGGTAGATGACATAACTTCATGATCTTTTTGCTCCAATAATTTATTTGACTTTTACCCTCAACATTTTGTTCCCACAAAAAATTGCGGCTTGAAATGTTTCTTTAACTAGAGTATACTCCCATATTAAATTAAGTCAATAGCGTAATCATTTTCAGACTGATGTAACTGTTTTCACACCGCATCTCTTAAGCAAACTCACAGGTTTTTTAAATTCTTCGCCTCCCGGATCTCCCCCATAGCAACTCGTTTTTCGCGAACTGATTTAAGCCGCGCAATCAATTCTTCCTTTTCATCCAAACGGATCATTGCCTTCATCGCTTCCAGACTGGCCTCAAATTTCTCGATCTGATCGAGCAGATTTTTGCGGTTGCACATAAACAACTCGGTCCACATCGGCGCATTGATCATAGCAATCCGGGTCAGATCGCCAAAACTGCCGCCTTCAAAATCGGTGATCGATAGATCATCCTCGCAATCCACCAGGGCCGCCGCAATCACATGGCAGAGCTGGGAAGTAAAGGCTATTTTCTGGTCGTGAATTTCGGTGGTGGTTTCGACAATATGATTAAATCCCAAATCGGTAACGATGTCCCGAATCAACTGAATATTTTCCGGTTGATTGGAGGGTAAGGGGGTCAGAATATAATTCCGATTTTTAAAAATCCGATCATCGGCCCCGCCAAAACCCTCTTTTTCACTGCCCGCCATCGGATGTCCAGGAATATAATCAATATCTTTCCGCAACAGATTCCCGAGGTTTTTAAAGACCACTTCTTTAACCCCGATAATGTCAGTGACAATGGCCCCCGGTTTGAAGTCTTCCATATAAAGGGCTAAAAAAGCCAGGGTATCCATCGGGGTCAGACAGATAAAAACCAGGTCGCACTGGGACAGCATTTTTTGCAGCCCCGCCGAATCCCCGACGCCTTCATCAATTACGCCCTGAGCCAGGGCGGTTTCGATAACCAATGGGTTTAAATCATAGCCCCAGATTTCCCGTGGCCCCTGCTTCCTGAGTCCCATGGCCAGCGCACCGCCCATCAGACCCAGGCCGATAAAGCCAACGATGGAATCTTCTCGTTTTTTCATTACATCACCTTGTTCTCAAATTCAGCGTATTTTTTGACCGTAATCATAATTTTATGGAATTGTTCCGGAGTAATCGACTGTTCGCCATCACAAAGCGCTTCTTCGGGATTATTATGGACCTCAATCATCACACCATCAGCACCGGCGGCAATGGCAGCTTTCGTCAATGCTTCAACCGTCCAGGACAGCCCGGTGGCATGGCTGGGGTCAACAATAATGGGTAAATGGCTTTTCTGTTTAAGCACCGGGATACAACTGATATCCAGGGTATTTCGGGTGGCGGTTTCAAAGGTTCGGATTCCCCGTTCGCACAAGATGACCTTATCATTTCCTTCTTTCATGATGTATTCGGCCGACATCAGAAATTCCTGCATCGTCGATGACATTCCCCGTTTTAACAGGATCGGCTTGTCAATCTTTCCCAATTCCCGGAGTAAATCAAAATTCTGCATATTTCTGGCCCCCACCTGGATAATATCCACATCTTCAAAGGCCTCCAGATGTTCCAGTGACATCAGTTCGCTGACAATCGGCAGTCCGGTTTCTTTTCTGGCGATTTTTAACAGCTCCAGCCCTTCATATCCTAAGCCCTGGAAAGCATATGGCGAGGTTCGCGGTTTGAAGGCACCGCCCCGCAGAAAAGTAGCACCGGATTCTTTGACGCTTTTGGCAATCGAGACAATCTGTTCTTCGCTTTCCACCGAACAGGGTCCGGCCATGACGCTGATGGTTCCCTCGCCGACTTTTCGGCCTTTGACGGTAATAATGGTGTCGTCGGGATGAAAAAGACGATTGGCCTTTTTATAGGGTTCCTGAACTCTGAGCACATTCTCCACAATACGATTCGAACGGATTTTTTCCACATCTGCCAAGGTTGTATCCCCTACTATTCCTAGAATGGTGTGATCCACACCTTTTGAATAATGAATGTTTAATCCCTGAGTTTCAATCATCTTGATTAATCTCTGAATATCTTCTTCTTTGGTGTTGGGTTTAACTACTATTATCATTTCTTCCTCCATTATTTTTACTCGCTGACCACTCAGCCTCATTTTTTTATCTTCGGTGCACCGAAGACCACCAGAAAGCACTTTACTGATTCCCCGTGATTCGCAGGCAGCCACCAGATAGCTAGCATAATCTTTGGCCTTGCCTTTCGATAAAAAAAGGAGGCTTCCTAAGAAGCCTCCTAAAAATCAACTTTTATTCAATACACCTGTATCGCTAAAAATCTCTCATGGGTTGGGATTCTCAAAGGAACTTAATTTATTGCACGCAAAGTAACCAAAGCTAAAGAACCAATAGCTTTGGGTGTTAACGTAATAATATTCATTTAAGTTTCTTCTTAACTCTTCCATGATATTCCTCTCAGGACACATTAACACAAGAAAATAAATTTCTCCACAACCTTGTTGCCCTGTAACGTGTATTTTGGTTTATTATAGACTTAATTTTTATTAATGTCAAACAAATAGTTATCTATAATTGTTAATTTTTCATTCTTTGCTTTACGTATTGACAAGATCCTGTTACTTATGTTATATTGCTTATAATTCCTACTGGAATGATATGTAATTTACAAATAACATTGCAAGGAGATACGATTATGAAGGATACCCGAAAATTTGAAACCCTCCAGCTCCATGGCGGTCAAAATCCTGATCCCACCACCCATGCGGTTGCTGTTCCCATTTATCAGACCACCTCGTATGTTTTCGACAACAGCGAACACGCCCAGCGACTTTTTGGCTTAGAAGAGCCGGGCAATATCTATACCCGAATTATGAATCCCACCACCAGTGTTCTGGAAGAACGGATGGCTCTTCTGGAAGGCGGCGTTGGCGCTCTGGCCTTTGCTTCCGGCTCCGCAGCCATTACCGCAACAATTCTAAATATCGCCGGTACCGGTGATGAACTGGTTGCCGCATGGCGGTACCTACAATCTCTTAAGTGCCACACTGCCCCGGCTCGGCATTAAAACAACCTTTGTTAACCCAGATAATCCTGAAAATTTCCGAACTGCCATCAACGAAAATACCAAGGCCATTTATATCGAATCTCTGGGGAATCCCGCCATTAATATTGTCGATGTTAAAGCGGTGGCCCAAATCGCTCATGACAATGGCCTGCCCCTGATCGTCGACAATACCTTTGCCACCCCTTATTTATTCAGACCCTTGGATTTTGGCGCCGACATCGTCGTTTATTCGGCTACCAAATTTATTGGCGGACACGGCACCACCATTGGTGGCATCATCGTTGATGGCGGCACCTTTGACTGGGCTGGCAGCGGTCGTTTCCCGGTATTCACCACTCCGGATGCCAGCTATCACGGCATTACCTACGCTACCGATATCGGCGCTGCGGCCTTTATTGTCAAAGCCCGGGTTCAGCTGCTCCGGGATACCGGCGCCTGCATCAGTCCCTTTAATGCCTTCTTGCTGTTACAAGGTCTGGAAACCCTGTCGCTGCGCCTGGATCGACATCTGGAAAACACCGAGAAAGTTGTCGCTTTTTTAAGTGATCATCCTCAAGTTACCTGGGTGAACTATCCCTCGCTTCCTGACAACCCGTACAAAGCACTTTCCGAAGAATACTTTAAAAAGGGACCTGGCTCGATTTTCACCTTTGGCATCAAAGGAGGCATCGCCGCCGCCCGAAAATTCATTGACAGTCTGACCCTGTTTACCCATCTGGCCAACGTGGCCGATGCCAAATCGCTGGTGATCCATCCGGCCACCACCACTCATCAGCAGCTTTCCGGAGACGACCTGATTGCCGCTGGCATCAGCGAAGATATGATCCGTTTATCAATCGGTCTGGAACACAGCGACGATATCCTGGCTGATCTGGACCAGGCCTTAACCAAAGCCCTTTAGTTTTTTAATCCATCACCCGGAGGTGAACACATGCCAATCAAAATACCCACCAACCTGCCGGCCAGTCAGATTCTGACCAATGAAAACATCTTTGTGATGGATGCCGACCGGGCCAGCCACCAGGACATCCGGCCCTTGAAAATCGCCATCCTCAACCTGATGCCGACAAAAATTTCCACTGAAACCCAGCTTTTGCGGTTGTTGGGAAATACCCCCCTGCAAATTGAGGTGACCCTGCTGCAAACCAAAACCTATGAAAGTAAAAACACCTCGTCCGAACATCTGGGCTCCTTCTATTGTTATTTTGAAGACATCCGGGCACAACGGTTTGATGGCCTTATTATCACCGGAGCCCCGATTGAAACCCTGGAATTTGAAGCGGTGGACTATTGGGATGAGCTCACCCAGATTATGGATTGGAGCAAAACCAATGTCTTTTCCACCCTGCACATCTGCTGGGGTGCCCAGGCCGGTCTTTATTATCATTATGGCATTCAAAAGTATTTGTTGCCGGAAAAAGCTTTTGGTGTTTTTGAACACCACCTGGAAAAGGGCTATGTCAAGCTCTTTAGAGGCTTTGATGACACCTTTTATGTTCCTCATTCCCGGCACACCAGTATCCGGCGGGAGCTAATCGATGCTCATCCGGATCTGGAAGTCATGGCCTCATCCATCGATGCCGGAGTTTATATCGCCATGGCCCAAAATGGCCGGCAAATATTTGTCACCGGTCATAGCGAATACGATCCTGAAACATTAAAAGGCGAATATGACCGGGATGTTTCCCAGGGTAAACCGATTAATGTCCCAATCAACTATTACCCTGATGATGACCCCACCCAGCCCCCGGTGGTGCGCTGGCGGGGCCATGCCAACCTGTTATTCAGTAACTGGCTGAACTATTATGTTTACCAGGAAACACCGTTTGAATTAACTGATACCGCCTTTTAAGGGCATTATAAAAGCGCAGATTACTCTGCGCTTCTGACTGTCAAAAAAGATAACCCAGTACCGACAATTGTTACATCATGTTGTACGCATCGGAGCGGACACGGCATCGCCTGTCCGATTCCGCGGCGAACAACAGATTAACAATTGGTCGGTACGGTAGTTTATCGACAACCTCAGGCGCAGATTGCTCTGCGCTTTTTTCTATTTAACGACGAATTCGGTGACGGTATCGGGTTCTTCGCGATCATCAATATAAATTTCGACGGCATAATTGCCCGGTGTAGTAACCAGCTCAGCCGGAAGGATTCCCCACAGCGGGGCATCACTGACATCACCATTATTGATGGTGACTGAATCAACTTCCTGTGCTTCAAGATACCAGATAAAGGTAATGTTTGTGTCATCAGGCGCGTTATGTAATTCAGCCGCCACATAAACATCAGTATTTACCGGAAATGAGGTGACCTCATCAATCGGCAGGGAACTGTCATCCACTCCGGTTGTCATCACCGCATTGCTGACATTGGCGGTGGTCGAACTGCAACTAGCCCCCATAAAGAGCACGGCAACCATCATAATGGTTATGGCCAAAAGATAAAGCATTAATTTATTTTTTTTCATGACTTTTTTCCTCCTGAATGATAATTTTTACGCGAATAGCTGGAATCCCATTTCTGCATGTTATCCTAAATACTTAACCGCAGCTTGACCGGCTGAATTATTTTGCAACCGATTTCAGTCATGCTTTCACTTACTTGTCCGGTCTTTTAATTAACCCCTGTGTTTCGCTTAGCCCTCCTTTTTTTTATAAAAAAGATTTCTGTTTTCGTTCCAATCTATTTTCGTACTATTATTCTACCACATTTCTGTAAAAATAAACATTCCCTCTACCGACATTTCGGCAAACAAAAAACTCAAGCGAAAAAATCACTTGAGTTTGAGCATCAGGTTTTATTCACTGGCTTTACTTCGGTTTTTTAACGCCTTCATCACATCAAAATACCGATAGGTAATGGTTTCGATCAGCGAAATGATGTCGCCCGCCGATTCCATCTCTTCCCGTTTCATAATCAGCGCATCGGCAATCAGCAGTGATAGCCGCCGGGCACAGTTCCGGCTAACCGGATTCTTGAGCACATCAAAATCCGGCAGCGGTACAATCCCGCCCACCCGACTGACAATCTGGCAGCCGATGAAACCGCAGACCTCTTTGATATAGGTTCGCAGCAGATCATCGCGATACTCGGCATACTCGCGATACATCGGCTTGGCATCCTGATCCCAGCACTCACAATAAACCCGCTGATATTCGGTGATCAAATCGCGGATATAGCCCAGTATTTCCTGCCGATAGGCTTTCCGGGACGCTTTAGTTCCTTCTTCATGGTGGAACCAGGCAATATATTCATAAACCAGGTTCCCCAGCAGATAGCCAGTATCCGATGAGGATGGGCCCATAAACGGATATTCCATATCGATGATTTTCATCTCGTTTTCATCGATCATAATGTTCGAGGTATGCAAATCACCATGAACCAGGCACTCACTTTTCTTCATGAAAATGCCCCGCAACTTCAGCAGTTCAACCCGCAATTCCCGTTTTTCCCAAAGCAGATCGCTCATGGCCAGATGATTGGGATCGCCCGCTGGTAAATCAACTTCGCCTTCAATAAAAGATTCCCGCAAAAACAGGATCGTTTCCATAATCACCCGCATCTCGGGATTCATAAATTTGCATTCCAGAAACTTATGGGCCATCTGATCCAAATAAATCTCGGATGTATAGAAATTTGATTTAGCCAGAAATTCGCCTATTTGTTTGGGAAATTGGGGGAACCGTTTGCCCTTGATCAATTCAAAACGCATAATCTTCAGCCGTCCGCAATCTTCGTAAATAAAGAGATTGTTATCCGGATCGAGGTGATACATTTCCGGTAGATACTCTGGGGTAATGGCCGATCGCAGCTTAATGATTTCGGATTCCAACTGGTTGCGCTTGGCGGTCAGCGGTACCCCTTCGCCAAATAGCTTCAGGTAGGGTTTGGCCTGTTTGAGAATAACCGATTTTCCGGTTTCATCCCAGACCCGATAAATATGATTGACAAAGCCATCCCCGTCGTCTTCGCCGCCGCCAACCTCATAAACCTCAAGCTGGGCCGCGACCGGAAAAACATCCGTGTAGACTTTAATATATTCAATGACGGTACTGGGTGTTAAATCTTTATAGGACATTCTCTACCTCGCGATTTTTAAACGGATTTCATATTTCTACATTTTATCACGGCGAGGTGTGGAAATAAATGAACTAATTATTTGACTAACGGGAATATTTTGCGCTAAATCTAGAGCATCAACCGATCATAACGATCAAAGGCCTGCTTCCGGGTTAACAGAATCGAAAAGTGGATACCAAAATAACGGGAAATCAGAATCGCGCCCATAATCACAATTTGATAGACAATGGCGGTCATCGGCATCGAGCCGCCGAGAATCTGACCCGTCATCATCCCCGGCAGGGAGACCAGACCAACTGTTTCAGTGGAAGCAATAATCGGATTCATACAGGCGATGATGGCCTCTTTATACCAGGGCAGGGTGGATTCCCACTGATTGGCCGACAACGCCAGCCGATACTGATACTGCCGTTCATTTTGCCTTAAGCCGCTGTAAAAGGTATTGATCCCGATAATGTTGCCGCTGAGACTGTTGCCCAGCAGCATACCCATCAGGGGGATATAATACTGGGCATCAAAGATATTGTCAAGACCGATCACAAATTGGTTGATAAAGAGAATCATCACCAGATTGGGAACGCCGAAGCCAATCAGGATCGGCAAAAACTGCTTTTTCATAGTCAATCCGCAGGTCTTTACTGTGGATAATCCCGCTGCCCCGATCATAAATAAAACATAGGCTGAATTAACCCAGAGGTTGTTAAATAAGAAGATATACTGCAGGAAAAAGCCCACCAGTACCAACTGGATGGTCATTCGGAAGAGCGCATAAATGACCCGTTTATTCAGTCCAATTTCCAGTTTGACATTGATAATGACCATCGGCAGCACAAAGATCAGCAGGTAGAACGGGGTATAAAAAGGTATCTCCTGAACGCCCATTACCAGCTCACCTCCCGGAGTCCCCGCTTTTGATAAATGTCGTCGTGGGAAACCACTAAAATGGTTTTGTTATAGCTTAACAGCAGCTCCACCATTTTTGTCTTGAGGCCCAGATCGAGCCCGGTGGTGATTTCGTCCAGGATCCAGATGTCGCGATCCAGCAGAATTCCCAGAATCAGGGCCAATCGCTGCCGTTCGCCGCCGGAAAGGGCGTCGACATTCTTTTCCAGGGTGTCTTGCGGCAGCGCCATGGTCTCCAGCCAGTCACTTAACACCGCTTCCTGGTAATTTAAATGACGGTTGACCGAAAATTTAAAAACCGCCGCAAAAACATCCCTGACAATTCCTTTGGGAATATCAGCATCCTGACTCACATAGCAGATCTTGCTGCGAATACCATTCGCGGTTTCCCCAGACAGCCTAATCCCATCGACATATATTTCACCTGCTTCCGGCACCACAAAGCCCAGCAGCATTTTAACCAGGCTGGTCTTTCCCCGACCCGAAGGCGCACAGAAAAGAACTTTTTCGTATTGCTCAATTTCCAGATTGAAACCTGAAAAAATCAGTCGCTGATCATATTTCAACTGGATATTTCGGAATTCCAGATAAGCCATCTTTCACCTCGCGTTTAAATTCCATTCCTGCCAGACTGATGGTCTTATCGCCAGGTTACTTCCGGTTTTTTTCGGGGCACGGTTCTTTGGTATTTAACATCGGGGTATCCCATTACCAGACAGGCGATCACTTCTTTGCTTTCATCAATACCCAAAAAGGCTTTGATTTTGGGATTGCGATAAGCTGCCCTGACAAAGAAACCACTGTAAAACATGCCCAATCCCTGGGCATGGGTCATCAATTCCATCGAGTTGGCCGCTAACCCACCATTTATTGGCGCATCAGAAACCACTAAAATCAAGCCCTTGGCTTTGAAAAAAAGACTTGTCGGTAATTCGGGATCGGCCAAATAATCTTCATACATTTTCATCCAGCGTTTTGCATAATACTTAAATAATGTATTTTTGTTTTGTTTATCTGCTAAAATATTTTCACCCATTTTATTCAGGCCTTCAAGTCCCAGTCCGGTCAGCTTCCGTATCTCATCCTGAACCACAATATATGAAACATTCTGACTATTGCTACCGGTTGGGGTAAAGCGTCCTGCTTCAATAATCTGTTCAATTTTATCCTTCTCAATGGGTTGATCTGTAAACTGACGAACCGAACGTCTGAACTTAATATAATTGAGCAGATTATCCGGTGTGATATCAAAGCTGTCCGCCTGATATTCTTTAACCTCAGCCATATCATAATCGCTTATACTCACCGCATCAACCGGGCAGATCGCAATGCAGTGTCCGCACTTTATGCATGTTCGATTTAGTGGTGTCGCCTTATCCTCTTTTAAAACAATATCATTGGGGAAACAATCATCAACACAGGCGCCACAGCCAATACATTTTTCCTGATCAATTTTAATCATTTTTTCTTCCTTTCAATATACGTGTATTTCAAATCGGCCTAATTACCAGTGATAAAGAAGTACAACAAGACAATCACACCCAAGACAATGCGATACCAACCAAAGATTTTAAAGTCATGCTTTTTGATATAGGTCATTAAAAATTTAATCGCCAATATGGAGGTAATGAAGGCCGCGATCATCCCAACCAATAAAATAACTACTTCCCAGAGGGTAAAGGCAAAGCCGAATTTAATCAGTTTTAATAAACTGATCCCAAACATCACCGGAACGGCCATAAAGAAGGTAAATTCGGCAGCCACGGTTCGGGATGTCCCCAAAATCATTCCACCCAGGATGGTTACCCCGGAACGGGATGTCCCCGGTACAATCGACAGTGCCTGAAAGGCGCCAATCTGTAAGGCTTTTTTATAGGTCAGCTGCGATAATTTGACGACTTCCGGTTGGCGCTTTTTATTGTAATTCTCAATCACGATAAATAGAATCCCATACAGAATCAACATCGCTGAAACAGTTATTGAATTCATAAAGTAGGTATCAAAAAGACTGTCCTGCAGCAAATAGGCCAAGATCCCCGGGATGCAGGCCACCGCAATTTTTGACCAGAGAATGACGGTGTTTTTCCTGATCATTATTTTTTTATCTTTAAAGGAAAACGGCACCAGTTTATGCCAATAGATATAAACCACCGCTAAAATTGCTCCTAATTGAATAACATACAAAAACATTTCGATGAATGGATCGGACATGTTCAATTTAATAATGTCATCCACCAAGATCATGTGTCCAGTACTGCTGATTGGCAGCCACTCGGTTACACCTTCCACAATCCCCAGAAAGATTGCCTTTAATATTTCTAAAAATCCCATTTTTCCCTCTCTTTTGTCTGTAATTTTAAGTCGTTTTGTTCCGGGAACGCATCACATTATGATATACCGCAATGAAACAATAAATAAACTCACATCGTTAAGTTTACTTTTTTATCCTGAAAATTACAACATTTTTATAGAATTACAACCAAAATAGCCTGAAATCTTAAAAAAAGCCAAAGAAAAATGTCCGGCACTGTCTGTCAGAACAACACCGAACATTAGCTTAACTTTTATTTACTGGGATCGAGTACCGATCCCATAAAGATGATGGCACCGGTTTCGCAATCCTGAATCACATAGAAGAAGGGTCGATCAAAATTGAGTTCAAAGTCGTAAGCAGGCATGCTGGTGACGCCGACTTCCACCGAGGTCACGGCTGCTGCCTCAGTACCGGCTTCATCCACTTGAATAAAGGTTTTATGCTTAACATCGCTGATATAAATATCGCCAGCCGTCCCTGTTGCTGCCATTCCTGAAAAGTCAGCTATTCCGGCTTCAAAAGCTACGCCCATGCCCAAATCTGTCAGCGCCTGATTGAGAGACTTTTCATATTCCATGGTAAACCTCGGTAACAACAGGCTGCCCTCTTTTGTCTCAAAAAGCCCCATCCAGCTTGACCAGTTAGCCTGATTGAGCTGTTTCTGGAATTCATCCAGGCTGGCATCTTCATTGGGTAAAAAAAGTACCATGGCCATTTGTTCATCTTCACCGTAGGGAAGCCGCAAGGCCTGAAAACCGGAGGTTTTAAAATAATCAAAAGAGCCGCTCTGGTACATAGTGGGCACGGTCACAGTCTGTCCATCGGCCAGTTCAAAACTCTGGTCGGTGGTGAGGTCCTGCTCAAAGGGGTTGGTCCATGCACCTTTAAAATAAACGGCATTAATCAGAAACATGATCGTTTCCGGGTCAATTGGCGGCGCGACAATCTCCTTGATGGTTCCCTTAGTTTGCTCATCCACCCATTTGTTGATTTCAGCGGCAGACTTGGGATCTGCAAAATCCAACTTTTTTGCCGTCGCATGATAATCATTCTGCACCGTCTTGATAAATGCTTCTGAAAATTTAAAATCTTCAACCATCCAGATCGAATTGGTAATATTCAAGGTTATTTTTGGCTCCGCCGTGGTTAAAAAATATATCAGCGCCAGATTATTTTTGTTCAGGCTGTCGATATCAATCCCCTGAATATTCAGCGCCTTTGCCATGGCCTCCCGGGTCGCTCCGGTTGCGCCATTATAGGCCATCTCCATTGCCAATGATACCCCCACCGGAGAAATCATCATGTTTTCGTTCCCCCGGGCCAGATTTTTGTAGAGGTTGAATCCGAAATCATTGGTTTTTTCAACTATGACGGCATCAAAAGAATTTAGCACCTCTGCATCCGGTTTCGAGATGACCGCTTTTTTGCAGCCGGAGCCCAAGAATAATACTGCTACCACACCAAATATCCCCAGAAGAACCACAAATCTTCGTTTCATCTTCGTCTCCTTTCAAATTCAGGCATTATCCAGAATCTGATTATTATAATCTTTAATCACTGGTGCATTTAAAGTCTTATACCTACAGGTTTCGGCAGTTTTCGTTTATCCCAAATTTCTTTGTCTTAAAGTCAACCAATTTATCTCAAATAAAATTGTATCTGAATTTGCATAAGTCCAAAAACTATGCTGATTTGCAACAGGTCTTTTGAAAGAACTCAACTACTCCCGTTTCAATATCATATTTCCCTGAAACAACCTTTACTTTTCCTTTGCTTATCAAGTTCCTTAAGATTTCACTTTCACTTATCCTGCAAAAACTATTCTCAATATTCAAATTTTCACATTTATCAACATCATCTTCACCTGATATGGCTGGCATTATTTCATCCAGTATCTTTTGGGTGTTTCCCTCACCATGGCCTTCCATCGCTGCCGCTACTGCCCCGCAATGATTGTGACCTAATACTAAAATCAGTGGTACATCCAAATGCCCAACTGCATATTCAATACTACCTAATTCAAAATCTCCAATTACATTTCCGGCGGTTCGAATTACGAAAAGATCTCCAATGCCCGCTGAAAAAATGTGCTCTGGGGGTACCCGAGAATCCGAACATGTTATAACGACAGCATATGGATTTTGCCCATTTTGGGCTGGTATGGTTTTAATTATCTGGTTACTATGTCCATCTTCTTTTGTGCTTAAAAACTTTAGATTACCTTTAATCAATGACTGTATTGCTTCTTCAATTTTCATCTCTTGTTTATTTTTCAATTGTTTTCTTACTTTCCTTTAAAAATTATTTTCCCTGACTCCCAGTTATCAAGATTGCACCTGTTTTCTTTTTGTCAGTTGGACTTTTTCATTTTATCATATAATACTATTTAAATGAAACTAATCTTCTATATACCCGTGATTCGGCAATTTAATTCTAGTTTTTAATCAACGTTTAAGACTCTTTTAATAAATACAGATGCAACTTCCGGATCAAACTGGGTGCCGGCGCATTTTTTTATTTCAGAAACCGCTTCGGCCACACTCAGTCCTTTACGATAAGCCCGGTCACAGGTCATCGCATCAAAGGCATCCGCTACGCCAATGATGCGGGCCTGGATTGAAATTTCTTCTCCACTCAGCTGTTTCGGGTAGCCTTTTCCGTCCCATCGTTCCTGATGCTCCAGCACATATTTTGCTAATTCTGAAAATTCATTGGACGAACTTAAAATCCGATACCCAATCTCTGGATGCCGCTGGATTTTTTTCCATTCATCGGGATCCAGTCCGCCAGGCTTATTGAGGATTTTTTCATCAATACCCATTTTCCCGATATCGTGAATTAATCCGGCGGCCTTAACCTGACTGATATCGTCCTGGTCGAAATTCATTTTATACGCAATTTTTTCGCAGATCTCACTGACCCGTTGCGAGTGCAGCATTTCCCGGCTACTTTTTTCATAGAGGGTGTTCATAATTAAATCGATGGTTTTATTCTTGATGCTGGCACTTTCGTAAAGCTTATGGCGGTACATATTGTCTTCGGCATTTTTCAATACTTCCTGAATATTCTGATCGCTATTGATTTTAGTTTCATATCCAAATGAAATGGAGAAATTGATGGCACCAACTGATTGTTCCTGGGCGGCAGCTCGCATCCGTTTGACTATTTTTGAAGTTTGGCTCTCATCCGTTTGAGGCAGCAAAATAATGAATTCATCGCCGCTGAGCCGGGCCACCACATCCTGATTCCGGCACTCATTGAGAATTACCCCGGCCACCTTTTTAAGCAACTCATCACCCAGCTCATGTCCGAATGATTCATTGATGAGTTTCAGCCCATTCACATCAGAAATAACCAGGCTTAAAGGCAGATTTTCACCCGTATCTATCGTGGCTAAGGCTTCTTCGTAATAACGTCGGTTATAAACCCCGGTCAGGTAATCATGATTGCTTAAATAGCGAATCTTTTCTTCGGTTCGCTTTCGATCGGTTATGTCGGAAACGATCACTGCCACCTGCTGCGGTTCGGGCGAATATGCCACCACTTCAAAATATTTTTCAAATTGCTGGAAATATTTTTCATAGCGGATTGATGTTCCTGTTTTTAGTAATTGCGCGTATGTTGCAACCAGAAATTCTTTTGAATCAGGCATGATTTCAGTCAGGGTTTTCCCGATAATATCGGCGCCCTTAAAGCCGGTAAGCCGTTCAAAGCTGGCGTTCACATATAAAAAGTTACAGTCCGTGGGGTTTCCATCACTGTCAACAAGAACCTCATGCACCGCCAATCCCTGTTCCATTTGGGTTATCAGCCGCCGATTTCTTTCTTCACTTTCTTTTAAACTCTCCAGTAGCTCCATTGTTTTGATGTGAGCGGCTTTCAATGCGGCTGTCTTTTCTTCTACCATCTGCGCCAGCCGGCCTTGTTCGTCCTGCTTTTGCCGATTGGCTGTTTTTATTTTTACCATCGCCCTGATCTGGGCGGTAAGTTCTGATTCGTCGATGGGCTTAGCCAAAAAAGCCTCAGCTCCGGATTCAAGGGCCAGGATGCGATGCTCCCGATCCCCTTTAATGGCGGTTACAAAAACAACTGGGATTTCTTTGGTGCGCTGTTCAGCCTTGAGTTTATGGCAGACCTCAAAACCATCCATTCCCGGCATCACAATGTCCAGCAGAATCACATCCGGGTCTTCTGCCCCGGCAATCTCAATGCCCTTGAGACCAGTGGTGGCAGTCAGCACCAGGGCTTCCGGAAAGGCTTCCCGGATCAATGCCCGCAGGGTGATCAGATTGTCCTGATTATCATCGATTGCTAAAAACTTCAATTGTTTATCGGCCATAGAGTACCTCTTGTATTACTTTTAAAAACTCCCGTTCGATGATTGGTTTGGGAATAAAGGCATCAAACCCCTGGGCTAAAATCCCTTCGCGGTCCTGGGTCATAGCACTGGCTGTCAGGGCAATGACAGGGATATTTTCCAACCCAGGCAGGCTCCGAATGGCTTTAAATGCCTGGATTCCATCAATTCCCGGAAGGGCAATATCCATCAGGATCAGATCTGGTACAAATTGCTTTGCCATCTCAATACTCGCTTGGCCATCAGCCGCTTCCAGCACTCTGAAATGATCATTGAGCAGTGCTTTCACGGTGATCATATTATCCGGGTTGTCTTCCACTGCCAGTACCAGTGGTTTGCGCTGATCAGTTCGGGGTTCGTAACTCCTGACTTTTTTTGCTTGTGTTTCCGGATAAAGCATGGAAGCGATGGCTTTTTTCAGTTCTTCGCGGTTAACATCACCTTTTTGAATCAATTGGTGAATATTGTTCTTGGTCAGATATTTCAGTTCATCTCTGGTAATATGCTTGGCTGTGAGGACTAACACCGGTACATCGGCTGTAGGTTCAGCTTCCCGGAGGGTACGGAGCAGCTCAAACCCGTCAATTCCTGGTATCATTAAGTCCAGAACCATGGCATCAGGGATAACTTCCGCCACTATTTGAAAGGCTTCTTTGGCATCTCTGGCCACTTTAATCGTATATCCACTTTCTTCCAGCAGATCTCGGATCTGAATTATTGCTGGTTCGCTATCTTCCACTATCAGTAAGGTTTTTGCCGAAGCATCAGCCGAGGGTTTGCCGGACAATTTTAGACCGGTTGCTTTCGCCAGTGTGTTCTGTGCTTGTTTAAATTCTTCCCGTGCTGCTTCAAAGGCTGGCTCCGTTACCTTATTTTCGGGTGAGTAATTGATCGGCAGCGCCAGGATAAACTCCGAACCCTCATTCACCACGCTTTTTACGCTGACTATACCGCCCAGAAGGTTGGCGTATTTTTTGGCAATGGCCAACCCCAGTCCGGTTCCGCCAAACCTACGGGAGGTGCTGCCATCGCCTTGTCTGAATTCGTCAAAAATAAAGGGTAGATAATTTGCCTCGATACCAATTCCGGTATCCTTGACCCGAATTTCAATGTTTTCGCCATTCTGACCCACGGAAAGTTCAACCTGACCTTTTTCAGTGAATTTAACCGCATTTCCGGCCAGGTTTTCCAGAATATGACGGCACTTATCGCTGTCGCTGTTGATATATACAGCGGTATCTTTGGCCCTGTTGATACAGATCACGTTTTTCTCATTGGCCTGAGGTGCCAGCATTTCCACCACCTCATTGAGTAATTGGTTGATATTAAAGGTGGTAATCTCAAACTCTTCCCGGCCAGCCTCGATCCGGGAGATGTCAAGTATATCATTAATCAGGGCCAGCAGGTTTTTGCCATTCCGTTCGATGACTTCCAGATAGCTGTATTCTTCTTCAGGAATCTCATTTTTAAGGCGACGGTTCAAAATCCCTGAAAGGGCAATGACTGAATTTAGGGGGGTCCGCAATTCATGACTCATGTTAGACAAAAAGTTTGTTTTAAGCTGATTGGCCTCATTAAGTTCTTTTTTCTGCATTTCCAGTTCAATATTCTGATGGATCAGTTCCACCGACTGTTCTTCCATTTCATTCTTTTGAGCATCCAGTTCCCGGTTCTGGTGCTCCAATTTTTCCGAAAACTCTTTAATGGTCCGATAGGCCAGGATTCCTTCAATTCGGGTACTCATGGTACTAATGGTTTTTTCAATAAAATCGATGGCTTTTTGATTGTATCTACCAATGGCAGCCAGGGACACCACCGCAATGACTTCACCCCCAAAAATAATCGGAATGGTAATGATTTCCCGGGGTATAAACTTCCCGCTGACCGCATAAAAGGCAAACCGTGAATCCTCTGGAATATCTTTGATATGCGTATATCGGCCACTGGCCACCGAAGCTCCGAATTCACCTTCCAGGGTATTTCCGCCAAATGCGGCCCGGCCCTGCTCGTCCATACCGATGGATTCAAAATGTTCAAACTGATTGTTATTGGCATTAAACAGATAAACGGCGGCTACCTGGGAATCCGTGTATCGGGACAGGGTATTCAGGGTTTTCCTGAAGAATTTTCGGGCATCTTCTTCACCCAACATGATCTTGATGAAATTAGCGGTTCGTTCATTCAGCTCCATGTTTTTCTGAATATCATCCGCCAGCATATTAAAGGATTCGGACAGCCTTCCAAATTCATTGTCGTAATGATAGTTACTCCTGGTGCTATGATTGCCATTCTGGAACTCATCGGTTGTTCGGGTGAGCTCGTTTAGCGGTTCCTGAATACTCCGGAGTAAAATAAAGCTGACCAGCACTGATAACACAATAATCAGCAGAATAATCATCGACAATTGCATTTTTATTTTTGTGTATAAGTCAGTCGAATCCTGATATAATTCATCGGCCTTGTTGCTGGCAAAAATTTCCACAACGGCCATTTTATCATTTAATGTTTCCCGATAAATCCCCACCTTTTCTCCCGGCAGCAGACTTTTTCTGGCCGCTTCCAGATCCCCGGCAAGGGTGCTTTCAACAATTTCCGCCCGGGCGGTTTCCCAGTTGATGTAGGCTTTATAAGCTTCCTCCACGTCCTGTTCCGGTCCTAAATAAAGCTTCCGCAATACATCAAACTGGATCTGAATATCAGCATCGTATTGTTCCATCAATTCGATGGCGTTTTCACGATCTTCCTGAGTATTGGCCAAAATCAGATCTCTTACCCCCACCCGCATGCTGAGAATATCGGCGTCCAGACGACCAATCGCTTTGGTAACCTGAAAGGGGTGGTTATACATGGTTTCGGCCTGATTGACAATGGTATTGGTTTGGACATAACACAGAATACCTAATAAAATTACGAAAAATAGAATCATCGAAAAACCGATTCTGAGCTGTGTTTTTACCTTTAAATTTTTGATGTTCATATTTTCTCCCTGGACCATTTATATAAAGTGCAACAATTCTGGAAACACAGCACAATGGTTGTTTGGTTTTAAATTCATGCATGAGGCTAATGTGTCTGTTTGTCGCATGAGATTAATTCACAAAATGCTCACACTACTACCGATTGATTTGAAATATCGGAGCGCTGGAAGACATCATCTTCAAATCCTCGTCTTTTCCCATAAAGATGGATTCAGCCTCACCAGTGACTAAATAGCCGCCTTCGGCTAGTGAACGTTTAAGCTTCTTGACAATTGACCTTCGCACATCATTGCGGTAGTAAAAAAGCAGGTTGCAGCAAAAAATGATATCAAAATCACCAAAAATACTATCCGGCGGATTACTGGAATGGGCATCCAATAAATCATACTCTGAAAAATCAATCTTTGCTTTTAATCCGGGGGTAACCGCGTAAGCTTCGCCCTGTTTTTTAAAATGGCTATTCAGGTGTTTTATCCGGATGTTTGCAACGCTATCCTCGTCATAAATACCTGTTCTGGCGATATTAAGCGCCTCCTGGGACAGATCGGTCGCAAAAATTCGAAACCGTATCGGTTTTGACGATGCCCGGCTCATCTCTTCCAACAGCATCGCAATGGAATAGGCTTCCTGACCAGTGGAACAGCCTGCCGACCACACTCTGATTTCGCTGTTTTCCGGCTGCTGGCTGAAGAGATGGGGTAAAACCAGCTGCTCCAGCACTGCAAAAGTAAGGGAATTCCGAAAAAACTGACTATAGGTAATCTGAAAAGATGCCATTAAACCGTCTGCTTCATGACGATTTTCCTGTAAATAAAAAGGGTAGTCCGACTGGCTGACATCTATGCCCGTTATCCGCCGTTCCAGCGATTTTAACAGAAAAGCGTCATCATAGATGGTCAGATCTATTTTGTAGGTCTCGTTCATAATCCTAATCATCTCGAAAATGAAGTGTTCTGTCTGTGTTTCCATTAGCATCCCCCTGTTCGTCCGGCTGATTGTGATAATCTGCCCGTGCTCCCTAATGAATCTTTTCCGAATGGACCACATCGACCAGTATTTTTGCTACCAGCGGATCAAAGTGGGTTCCGGCGCAACGCTTAATTTCTGCGATTGCTTCTTCCTTCGCCAGACCTTTTCGATAGGTTCGATCACTGGTCATCGCATCAAAGGAATCTGCCACTGCCACAATTCTACCCTGCAGTGAAATTTCTTCGCCTTTTAAACCTTTGGGGTAACCTCGCCCATCCCATCGCTCATGATGTTCCAGAATACAGTTGGCCATCTCCGAAAATTCATTTGCTGAACTGAGGATCCGATAACCGATTTCGGGATGCCGTTGGATTTCTTTCCATTCATCATCACTGAGGGTCCCCGGTTTATTCAGGATCTTTTCGTCAATCCCCATTTTGCCAATATCGTGAATCAATCCCGCGGTCCGGATCTGATTGATCTCATCCTGATCCAGCTTCATCCGCATGCCAATTTTTTCGCAGATCAGACCGACCCGGTTTGAATGCATCATTTCCCGGTTGCTCTTTTCATACAGAGTGTTCATAATCAGTTCAATGGTTTTGCTGCGCATGCTGGCGCTTTCGTACAGTTTATGACGATACATGTCGTCCTCGGCATTCTTAAGCACTTTCTGGATATTCTCTTCTTTTCGGGTTTTTGTTCGGCTGCCAAATGCAATGGAGAGTTTCAGCCCTCTTATTTTTTCTTGCGACGCTAACATTTCCAGTCTTTTGATAATCAGCGCCGCTGTTTCCGCATCGGTTCTGGCCAAAATAATAACGAATTCGTCGCCGCCCAGTCTGGCAATCACATCATTTTCCCGGCAACCACTTTTTATGACATTTGAAGCCATCTGCAGCAGTTCATCCCCCACCGCATGTCCAAAGGAATCATTGATCATCTTTAAACCATTGACATCGGCCATGACCAGGGTCAAGGGGTAATTTTCTTCGGTATCCAGTTTAATCAGGACCTCTTCATAAAAGCGCCGGTTAAACAGACCGGTCAGGTAATCATGATAACTCAGATAGCGGATTTCTTCTTCGGTTTTTCTGATCCGGGTGATGTCCTGAATCGTTCCAAAATTGCCAATGTGCTTTTTGTTCTGATCAAATTGAGGGATCATCCGCAAATTGATGATCCGTTCTTCGCCATCCTGACGAAGGATCCGGAAAATAAAATCAGCTGTGGATTTTTTTACCATTACCTTGTTGATGTTTTCCAGAATGCCGGGGATTTCATCGGGCTGGACAAATTGGAGAAACCGTTCTTTGGTATTTACTTCTTCAATCGAAGCAACCCCAAAAATATTCAGAACTTCCTCTGAGCAGTTGATTTTGTCATTTTCAAAATCTAACTCATAACTCCCTAAATGGGCCAGTTTCTGAGCTTCAACCAGGGCTTTTTCGCTTTTTTTTCGGGCTTCATTCTCTTTTTCCAGGGATTTCAGGAGTTTGAGAGTCCGGGCATGGGCAGCCTTTAAGGCCTCAGTCTGTTTTCTGACCCGGATGTTAAGCCGTTTTTTCTCATTGCGTTTTTGAATATTGGCCCGTCTGATCTTCTCCATTGCTCTAATTTGAGAAATCAGTTCCTGTTCATCAATGGGTTTGGAAAGAAAGCTTTCTCCGCCGCATTCCAGAGCCATGATCCGATGTTCCCGATCACCCCGGGAGGCCGTCACAAAAACCACCGGGATATCGGCCAGATCGGTTCTGGCTTTTAATTTTCGGCACACTTCAAAACCGTCCATCCCCGGCATGATAATATCCATGAAAATAATATCCGGATCTTCCGCTGCCGCCATTTCAAATCCGGTTATACCGTCGAAAGCCATCAAAACACTGGCTTCTGGAAAGGCATCACGAATCAGGGCTTTTAAGACAATCACATTATCCCGGTTGTCATCAATCACTAAAATCTTTAATTGTCTCGTTTCCACAGGTCACCTCGTCCATCATTTTTCCTTCGTATCTTCTATTACTGACATTCTACGCGGTTTCGGCCCTTTTCTTTGGCTCGATTTCGGGCCGCATGGGCTCTGGAAATCATGGTTGCCGGCAGCAAGTCTTTGCGATAGGCCGATACCCCAAAACTGGCGGTTAATTTCCCGACTGTCGTAAAATCGGTATTTTCAACGATCGTTCTGATTTTTTCTGCCAGCGTAACGGCACCCTGTTCATCGGTGTCCGGAAGAATAACCAAAAACTCCTCACCGCTCCAGCGACCGACAATATCTGTCACCCGGATATTTTGTTTAAGCATCGCTGCGATTGCTATCAGCAAGTTATCTCCCACCGGATTTCCGTAGGTATCATTGATATTTCGGAGTGAATCCACATCTACCAGAATAATTGCAAACGGCGCCTTTGTCCGCTCGGATCGTTCCAGTTCACATTGTAGAAATTCATCAAGTTTAGGTCGATTAAATACCTGGGTCAGCTTATCCTTGATCGATAGCTGGGCAATTTCTTCTTCTAATCGTTTGATTTCAGTAATATCCCTGATCACGCTTAGGATATGCGGGGCTCCGTCAATGTTGATAGCCTGAGCGGAAACCAGACCCACAAACATCTCATTATTTGCATCATTCACCATGATTTCCATGTTCTCACTGACGCCGGTTCGTTTCAACTCGGCGATTAACTGATCTCTTTTATCCAATTCGAAATATAAATCGTGGATGTTAAAAGATTCATCAATGATGGTTTTTCCCCTTGTCCGAATCATTTTTAAAAAGGCCCGGTTATAGGCTAATAATTTCCCGTCTTCCATGGTGGTAATAATGGTTGGATCAGGGAACAAGTCAAAAATCATTTCAAAATGCTTTTTGCAGGCGCTTCTAATTTCGTGCACCATCTCATCGAGCTCAATAAAATCCGGATCCTCCCGGTATTTTTCCAGAACATCATTATCCGGCTTTTCATCAGCAACAATATTCTTCAGATACTTAACTAATTCTCTGATTTCGGCATTTAACATGATCTTTCCTTGCACTTTCTGATTCATTATTGAAAAATAAACTTCAATAACCCCATCCACTTCATTTTAATCAAATAATAACATAATAGTATGAGTCTAACAGATAGGACTGTTCGTACTTAACAGTCATTTTCCAAAGATTTTTCTTCACTTTTTTGATGGACGCCTCGCCTCTCTCATATTGATCCAGGAGTTTTAAAAAATATTTCTTTTCACTGGGCAGGGCAATCGTTCTGAAATATCCCCAAATATGCTGGGCCACATTAATCGAGTTTCCAATCGTCGGTTCTTTCTGAAAAGAGCTTTCGATAAGATTATAAAATTCAATACTCGGGTAGCTATCCTTATTGTTAAGCAATTTTCGAATCTCCAGATAATCAAGCGGCGATCTTTCCAGCACGGCATATTTATACTTGCTCCACTCATTTTCCAGTCGATTGATTGCTTTTGGCTCAATTGTGCAATTAATGCATTTAATAGCTGACAGATTCTTGTCTTTGACTTCCAGCATGATATCCAGATCTCTGCCTTTCAATTCCTGATAGAAGGCCATGAATTCGGTAATCCCAATTGTTTTGGAATGGGATCCCAATTTTTTTTCCGGATTCTGTTGGGAGTAATGAATCTTCTGATTGCCATCCTGACTTTTCCAGGTAGTTTTGCAGACATCAATCCAATAACAATCCGGCTTATTTTCATCGCAGGGATTTACCTGGTGATGAAGATTATCAAAGACCACCGGAATGTCGAGGGCTTTCCCGATTATCAGAACATCACTGATAGTGTAGGATTTATCATCATTTTCAATGACGAGTCGCTTTTTGACGGTTTCATCCAGCCGTTCGTAATTTTTTAAAAATCGTTTAACCGCCTGTTTTTTGTCATTATAAACCCCACCCACGTGAAGGATAATCTTATTTTCCGGACTCAGCCCCAGGCTATCCATGATGCGGGCGTGATAATTCAGATCTGCGATGGCGGTTGTTACGATATTTTCGTCCGCCGAGTTTAACACCGTATACTGTCCCGGATGCATAGAAACCCGCATCCCGCTTTTGGTAATTTTCTTGCCAATCTTTTTTAACTGCTTTTCAAACACTTCCCACCAGATGATCCGGTTAACCGGATTCGATCCAAAAGGGATCAGTGATGAGCTGATTCTAAACAATTCAACCCTATTATCGATATTATAGTCAAGCATATTTTCAAGCGCGTTCAAATTATGCTTGATCAATTCAGTCAATTTTTCATCGGACGCATTTTTAAGTAAGCACGTTTTCAGCTCAGTATTCAGTACACCTACTGTTAAACATGCATATCCTATCCTCATAATAACCTTCTTTCCTGTCCAATCACACAACTTCAATCGCTTTTTTCGCTTATGACCTGATCATTAGAGCCTTAAAAAATAACCATTATCACAAATCTCCATCCAACATCCCCTTATGTTGCGCGCATAAAATCGGTTTGATAAAGATATTCCTAATGGTTTTGTTCATTATACCAGAAATGAATCTGAATATACAGCGAATTGGAGGTAAAATCGCTGATATCTCTGTTAATTTTTACACAAAAAAAGAGCCTGGTTTCAGACTCCTTAAGCTGGTCGGATCATTCCCGACGGGATTAGATTATTACTCTTTTTGCGACTATGTTTCAGAACCTGCCCCGTTTTTGTTTGGGGGGACAATTAAAAACTCGTCAGCAAGAACTTTTTCAATAAATATCCGTGTTACTTCCGGATCAAATTGAGTTCCGGCATTCTTTTTCAGCTCGTAGATGGCTTCGGTCTGACTCAGTCCTTTGCGGTAGGTTCGATCGCAGGTCATGGCATCATAGGCATCTGCCACCCCGATAATTCTTGCCTGAATGGATATTTCTTCTTGTTTCAGTTTTTTGGGATAACCTTTCCCGTCCCATCGTTCATGATGTTCATAGACATATTTGGACATTTCTGAAAATTCATTGGAGGAACTCAAAATCCGATATCCTATTTCCGGATGACGCTGGATTTCCTGCCATTCCTCGAAGTTCAGCAATCCTTCTTTATTGAGAATTTTCTCGTCAATGCCCATTTTCCCAATATCATGCATCAGACCGGCCGCACCAATTTGATTGACGGCATCCTTGCTCAACCCCATTTCGATAGCAATGGATCTGCAAATCTCGCCCACTCGTCGGGAATGGAGCATTTCCCGACTGCTCTTTTCATAGAGGGTATTCATAATCAGCTCGATGGTTTTGTTCTTGATGCTGGCACTCTCGTAGAGCTTATGCCGATACATATCGTCTTCCGCCCGTTTATAGATTTCTTGAATATCCTGGCCTTCCATTTCCTTGATTTCATAGCCAAAGGATATCGAAATATCAACTGCCCCGATTTTGTCATTTGCAGTCTTAGCTTTCAGGTCATTGACTACATCAACGACCTGGAAAATATCGGTTTGAGGCAGAATCACGATAAACTCATCCCCACCCAGCCGTGCGACAATGCTGCCTTCGGGAACGGCTTCTGTTATCAACCGGGCTGCTTTTATTAACAGCTCATCGCCCTTGGCATGGCCAAAGGAATCGTTAATCAATTTTAGCCCATTCACATCGGCCATAATCAGGGTAATCGGTAAATTTTCAGGAATGTCCAGCCGTCCCAGTTCTTCTTCATAAAACCGCCGATTATAAAGGCCGGTCAGATAATCATGATAACTTAGATAACGGATTTCTTTCTCGGCCAGTTTTCGCTCCGTTACGTCGGAAATAATCACGGCAAATTGTTTAAATCGGGGCGAATAGGCGACCACTTCAAAATACTTATCTATATATTTGTCATAGTGTTCAAAATGGATCGGCTGACCGGTCATTGCCACCTGTCCGTATTTTCCGATCCAGCTTTTATCCATTCCCGGGGAGACTTCCATGGCTGTTTTACCGATGATGTCTGCCCGCTTCAAACCAATTAGTTTTTCATAACTGTCATTGGCATCCAGATATCGAAAATCCGCCGGCTGGCCGGATTGATCAAAGATTACCTCATGAACCGCCAGCCCCTGAGCCATTTGGGTGATCAGCAACCGGTGTCTTTCTTCGCTTTCTTTTAGGGCTATTTCGGCCTGGTGGCGATCGGTAAAATCCACCAACATATAGCTGACCAGCTTTCGCTTGATATCAAAATCATTTTTATTGACATATAGCCAGCGAATATCTTGCCCAACCTTTATTTTGACCGGTTTTCGTTTATGATCGCCTTGATCAAGAATTTTCTGAATTTCTGAAATGCTTTCCTTTTTCCATCAAAAAAAAGGTTCGCAACGGGATTGATACAAATAATTTCATGATCGGCATTAATTAGAAATGCCACCTCGCCAATCTTCCAGAAAGTTTGTTTCCAGCGATTTATTTCCAGCTCGAACAGATCATTTTTAACTTCATTCATCCCAATCATGGCTAAAATAAACAAAATCACTATTGGCGTGGGATCAATATATTTGTCAAAACCGATTAGAATCACCAACACCGCAACCCAGGATACCTGGAGTGACAAGAGGACAAACCGATAGCTCTTTTTCAGACTCGGGGACTTTGATTTTTTAAGCACTTTTATTAATTCAATCGTAGAAAATAATATAAACATTGCATAATAAGCAAGAATCAGGTAATACCCGATGTTTTTTGAGGTGCTGGCCACCGAAAAACCATTAACCTTTGTCAATTTCACCCAGTTAAAAGCCAAATGGTGAATCGGATTGGTGATATAAACAATCCACATAACACTGGAAAGAATATACAATAAGTACTTTATCTGATCTGATATTTTCTTTTTTACAAATTGAGAAACAAACAGTATTCCAAATGTTGGAATAAAAATCACTCCCAGATTCTCAAAGTTCCGGGCAAAGATCATCATTTCAATATTTTGAGAATTGAGCGAAAGAAAATAACCAAATGCATAAATTGCCGCGGAAAACATCAGTACGGAAAAGTAGTTAAACTGTCCATCCACTTTTTGTTTTAAAAGCTTGATGCCTACAAAAATGTAAATGACAGCAAGGATTGGCAATGCAAATACGATTAAATTCAACAACACGTTTTGAAGATTCATACACTTCCTCATTCCAAAGAGTAGCCGGTAAATTATGCCCTCTCACTGATCAACCCATATTAAGCAACTTAGTTATTCTTGGCTGAAATAACATCATACCAGACAAAGGTTAAGCGTACCTTTGTCTGGTATGAATTTTTACCGATATCCCGACATTTCCTCACCCGGATTATTGTTCATCCAGATATTTGATGTGTACATGGGTAGCATCACAAAAAGGCTTGTTTATGGATTCGCCACAGCGGCATAAAACCAGCCGATTGCGTTTTTCATAGAGGCCGCCATCAGCCGATTGCAGGGGAATACCGCCCTTGACAAAAATGCCGCAACTCACCCCCCGTTCAGGATCCTGAAGAATAACAATCTCCGGCTCGTATTCGGGTTCGATGGTGGATCCGTCTTTTTCCACTGCCACTAAACGCCCGGCCGGGCATTCACTGGCCGCTTTTATGGCTTCTTCTTTGAGTCTGGGATCATCCGACTGTCTGATCAGCTCCCAGGCGGTGCCCTCGTTGCGATGACAGAATCTGGCAAAAGCACAGCGGTGGTCATCCATCATATCCAGATCCGCTCCGATAAGAAACTCGGCTCGATCCTCAAAATCAGCTTTCGACGCCGTCTCATCGCCATGAAAATCGCATTTTGAATGGTTACCATCACAAAAAGGCGGATTTTTCGACTTTCCGCACCGACACAAGGTATAGGTTTTGGCCTGGGGAAGGTTGCGCCCATCCCGATAAACATAGCCCTTGCCCTGGGAAGTGATTATTTTCTCTGATAGTTTGATATTCCCGGTGACCACATAGGGTCCATCTTTTAAAATTTTAATTTTTCCAATTATTCCATTTTCCATTATCAATCTCCGTGCTTATCCGATCGTATTGAATCAATTTTAGATGTTTATGTTTTTTGTAATTACTATTAATCTCAATAAAACACGCACAGCCAAATACAGGGCGGGTTTGCTGAGGTATAGGCGACACGATGCTTCTGGTGGGGCGGGATTAGTAGTGTATCGCCTTTTTCCAGGGTGATCGTCTTGTCATCTTCAAAAGCCAGTTGAGCCCTTCCCTCCAGTAGGATCACATATTCGCTTTCCTCCTGATCGTACCAGCCGGATTGCTGACCGGTGCTGATAATCCGTTCGATTCGGACGCTTTCATTCTGCTCCAGAACCGAAATCAATTCATCGCTTATGGGAAGTCCGGGCATTTCATAAATATTCATTTTTACCTCATCTATAAATCATATCATAGAATTGGGCCGGAAAACAGTTCTGCATAAAGATTTGAAACTTTTCAGCCAAAGAAAATTTCATTTATTTGCTGATCAGATCTTCCATTTTTCCCGAATCGCTGATATCCATCAATTCTTCGGGGAAGGGTGCCCAGATACTCTGTTCCAAAAGGTAGCTGTCGTTATATTTGATGACATAGGATTTAAGGATATTAATGGGAACACTCAGGGGAATTTTCCCGTTTTTATATTTTTCAAAACTGTCCAGAATAAAGGTCTTTTCACCACTGGAAAGATGTTCCGAAAAATAACCGAAAATATGCATCATCACATTAATATAATTACTATACCGGGGAATTCTGAAAAAAGCAATGCCTAGATGCTCTTTATAACTGTTAATAACCGCATCAACCGGCAACTTGTCATGATTGGCAACAATCCGCCCCAGTACTTTTTGCTCTTTCTGACTATAAGCCATCAACAGATATTTGTTATTAGCCTGAAATTTAACCAGCGCTGCCATGGTTCCGGCTTTTTCCACCTGGCGGTAGCTACACATCGTATAGAGTTTGGCCAGAAAATGCTCCCGTATTCTAAAATTGGTTAACCGGCCTTCTTCTTCAATGGCCAGGTAGGGATACCGTGTGAAAACCTGCTCAGCAAAGATACCCTGACCTTTGATCGAACCGGTGGTTTTGGACTTGCCCAGATAGACCTTGACATCCTTGGTTCCACAGGACGGCGAACGTCCTTTTAAGATAAAACCATCCACCTCGCTCAGACTGTCAAAAAACTCATGACTGAAAGCGATCATTTGCTGGGTATATTCGGTATCCGATGCCGGTTGATACAAAACAATCTGCTCGTTTTCCAGCACCAGCCGAATTGGGTTCCGGGGCACCCCCAAGCCGATTTCCACCTCGGCGCAAACAGGATGATAATCCACATAATCTTTCAGTTTTTCGACAAACTTATCGGGCAGGGTCTGGCCATTATAACGGCAAGCCTCAAAACCCATACATTTACTGACCACAACCTGGGGTCTCAATTCATTATTCATTTTGGTTCTCCTCGCTTGATTGATCTTAAATCTTTCTTACCCATTAGCAGAAAGCTTCAATCATCCGAGCCCCGGCAGCCGCTCCCAAACAAAAAAAGACGCGCCATGCGCATCTTTCAGACTGTTAAAAAAGATAACCCAGTACCGACAACCTCAAAGACGCGCGATGCGCATCTTTTTTATGTTTATCAGATCAGCTCAACAGATAATTACTGCCTTGTTTTTTCTTGCATTTCTTTTTTATTTTTGCTGCTGTTTCCGCCAATTCAAAGATGGTTTTGTTGTGATCGCTGGCCACTCCGGCAATGGAAACCGAGAGAAAGGGGAAATTCTCCTCGACATCCTTCCGGTCCTTGGAGGTGATATAACCTTTGTCGATGTCTTCCTTATTATAATATTTAACCACCGCATCATTAAAGGCCTGCATGATATTGATGCATAATTGTTCGGTTTTCTTTTTGGGAACGATGGCAATAAAATCATCACCGCCAATATGGCCAATAAAATGCTCGGGGGGAATCCGGGTTTTTAAGATTTCAGCAAACTCCTTTAACACCCGATCCCCATTTTCAAACCCATAAAGATCATTGTAGGCTTTAAAATTATCAAGATCGAAATAAAGAATGGTTCTTTTATCTTTGGATTTGAGTGCCTTCTCCAGCTGCTGCTCAATCATCAGATTGCCCGGGAGTTCAGACAGGGGATTCAGATGCTTGGCATAGACAAATTCGATTTCGATCAGTTTTTCCATCAGGTCTTTTACCGTCACGGTTCCCTGAAACTGATCCTGCCAGGTAACGACAATAAAGTCATAGATTTTGTCAAAATCCCGTTGCATGGCATTCTTTCCAACGACATCAATGGTGGCCAGACAATCCACATGCATAAAATCCGTAGCCATGATATTGCGAACCGGTTTATTGGCATAGAGAATATACCCGTATTGTCCGCTAATCCTTTTATACAGGGCATTTCGGGTGATCACCCCAATCGGAATCCGGTCTTCAACCACACAAAATCCGGACAACGTTTCATTTTCTTTAAACATTTCATGAACCTGTGAAACGAGAAGATCCGGCGGGATGGTTTTCTCCAGTTTACAGATGGACTCAATCCGGTCATCCAGCACCCGATTATCCAGCAGTTTTCTTTTATTGGCATTCTCTTCCATGACGATTTCAACCACATCCTTTGAGATTGAATTTAGAATTCCATTGGGCTTTTGAATGAAATATCCCTGTCCATACTGAACTCCGATGTCGATCAGTGTCAGCAATTCTTCCCTGGTCTCGATCCCTTCGGCGATCAGCGAGGTTTCGGTATATTCGGAAAACTCGTTTAAACATCTTACCAGCGATTGTTTGGTCATGTCTTTGTCGATATCCCGGATCAGTTTCATGTCCAGCTTAATATAATTGGGGTGAATATCCGAAATTAAATTGAGGCCTGAATAACCCGCGCCGGCATCATCAATAGCGATCCGATAATCCTGTTCTTTGTAATTGTCAATGGTTTTGATAAAGTCCGCCAAATGATTAATGGCTTCACTCTCGGTAATTTCAAAAATAATCCGTTTGGGGTCAATGGCAAATTTCTCCAGATACTCCCGGGTAAATCCTTTTCTGAATTGGACATCCTGCATAATATTGGGATTGACATTTAAAAAAAGTTTGAATTCACTTTCTATTTTAAAAGCTGCTTCAAAGGCCTTTGAACGGCAAAGAAATTCCAACTCCCAGAGTTTATTGAATTTTTGCGCATATTTAAAGAGCATATCCGGTGTGTGGAGCATTGAATCGACCGGCCCCCGGCTAAGCGCTTCATAACCATGGACAGATCCATCCAGCAATGAAACGATGGGCTGAAAAACGGTCTTGATTTTTTTCTGATAAAGTATTTCTAAGAGCTCCCCTCTCAACCGCTCTTCTTCATTATTCTGATTGATATCCAAGCACATTCCTCCCTGTTGTTGATGTCACAAATTATAACCATGGGAGACTGTTATTAATATTATCAACGTGTTAAATTTACGTTAATTCTCATCAGACACGGGTAATTAGTATAGGTAATCCCATAATTTGATTGCCCTATTTAACATCACCGTAATGTTTACAGATAGAATTCCAACTGGTATACTAAAGCAACCGATTTTCACCCGAGAATGAGAGGTTATTGTTATGACTGAAACCCTATTGGAACTAAGAAAATTTGTGATCCCGGAAATAATTATCGGTGTCGACGCCCGTTTGTTAATTGGTCGTTATATATCTCATTTTAATGCCAAAAAACCGATGATTGTAACAGACAAAGATATCCAGGACTTTGAATGGTTCCATGAAACCGTTAATCTGATCCGTCCCCATGTTGAAAAGCTCTTCTTTTTTAATGACATAACCCCCAATCCCAAAGATATCGAAGCGATGCTCGGTGCTGATCTTTTCTTATCGCTGGGTTGTGATTTGATCATCGCCATCGGTGGCGGCAGTTCCATCGACTGTGCTAAATGCATCAGTATCGTGGCTTCAAATGGCGGCAATATTCTGGACTACGAAGGTGTTGACGAAGTTAAAATGCCGGGACCGCCCCTAATTTGTATTCCCACCACCGCCGGATCTTCAGCCGATGTTTCCCAATTTGCTATTATCAAGGACACTTCTGCCAATATTAAACGGGCGATTATCAGCAAAAAAGTGGTGCCGGACCTGGCCCTCATCGACCCGGTTCCGCTGATGTCCATGGACCCCTATTTAACCGCCTGTACCGCGATGGACGCTCTGACCCATGCCATCGAAGCTTATGTATCTAATACCCATTCATCCCTTACCGACGTCCATGCCCTGGAATCGATCCGGCTGATTAGTCATGCCATTGAAAAATCAGTGGACCCCCAGCGAACGATCGAAACGATGTTTCAACTGATGCTTGGTTCACTCCAGGCCGGGTTGGCTTTTTCCAATGCCAGCCTCGGCGCCGTCCACGCCATGTCACACTCTATGGGCGGTCTTCTGGATTTACCGCATGGCGAGTGCAACAGCATTCTGCTGGAACATATTATCCGCATTAATTTTGAAACGGTTCCCGACCGGTATCGCGACATTGCCAGACAATTAGATCTGGCGATTGATAATGTCAGTGATCATCTGCTGCTTGAAATGATTATCGACCGGATCGTTTCCATCCGGGAAAGTTTAAACATCCCCCCCGGGATCAAGGTGAATGCTCTTGAAGAAAGCACGGTGGAGTATTTGGTCGAAAATGCCCTGAATGATCCCTGTATGGTAACTAACCCGAGGGTTTTGACTAAAGAAGAGGTGAGAATTATTTATGGACGAGTCTTACAATCCCAAGAATAAAAAAGAGATTACCCGGGAATCGATTATCGGCCTTGGTGAAAACTCCTTTAAAAAAAATTACTACTCCGAACTGCAAACTAAACTACTGGATCTGGAACGGATCAACAGTCGCACCAGGGCTTTAATTGCCACCATTCCCGATATTTTACTGATCAGAAACGAAAAGGGTCAGATTACGCCGCTGAATCCTTCTTTCAATACTGGTTCTTATGCCCTTCTGGAGATCATGCGAAATCAGATTCTGATGTTGGATTTAAAGCAGGTCATCGACCTGGTAATGCGCACCAGGGTTTTGTCCGACTATTATTTTTCGATGCCGTTTCAGGAATCCCTTCATTATTTTGAAGTCCGGGTTCAGATTTCAAACTTTGAAGAGGTCCTGATCATGATTCGGGATATGACCGAACGGGTCATCATGGAAAAAAAACTGCGGGATCTGGTCGACAAAGATACCCTGACCCATATTTATAACCGTCGATTTTTCGAAGCCGAGTTAGCGCAGATCAACAACAGGGACATCAAAAATTTAACCATCCTGCTGCTGGATATTGATGGCCTTAAATTTGTCAATGACACTCTGGGCCATTTAATGGGAGATCAGGTGATTGTATCTGCCAGTCAGGTCATCAGCCAATGTTTTCAATCGCTGGGAATTGTTTCCCGAATTGGCGGCGATGAATTTGGTGTGATTGTCAAAAACCAGCGGCCTGAAACCATCGAAACAGCTCTCGAAAAGATGAATACCCATTTAAAATGCTTGAATGAGTTACCGGATGCAACCTTTAAGATCTCCCTTTCCTACGGTTATTCTTATCATGCCTCGGGTTTGGTCAATACTGATTTCCTGTTCCAGGAAGCCGATAATAATATGTACCAAAATAAGCTGCTCAAAGAATCCAGCACCCGGAACAATCTGGTCAAAACTTTGATGAAAGCCCTGGAAGCCAAAGATTATGTGACAGAAGGCCATACTAATCGGATGGACACCCTGGCCACCCTCATCGGCCAGGCCCTGCGTTTGCCCCAGAATGTGATGGATCGGATTCAGTTACTGACTAAATTCCATGATATCGGCAAGGTTGGGATTCCTGACAGTATCCTGAAAAAGCCTGGTCCTTTAACCCCGGATGAGTGGAAGGTGATGAAAACCCATTGTGCCATCGGCGAACGGATTGCCAATGAATCCTCGGAACTAAAAGAAATTTCCCACCTGATTTTAAAGCATCAGGAAAAATGGGATGGCACCGGTTATCCGTTAGGACTCGCCGGCGAAGATATCCCTATTGAATGTCGGGTTTTATCCATTGTCGATTCCTATGACGCTATGACCAACGACCGTCCCTACCGGGCGGCACTCGCTCCTGAAACAGCCATCAACGAAATTATTTCCTGTGCCGGATCTCAGTTTGACCCCGGTATGGTAAAAATTTTCTGCATGGTCATCGAAAAACACTTAAGGCCTCAGTAATGTACATTACCGAGGCCTTAAGTTGTATACTCTTCACCCTTATCGGGTTATCTTGGTAGTATAGGTATTCTCATCAATAATCACTTTTTCCAAGGCCTCCACTACTTCAGGATCATAATGGGTACCCACATTGCGTTTCATTTCATCCAGGGCTTCGTCGATACTGATGGCCTTGCGATAGTCCTTATCCGTCGTCATATCATCAAAGCGCTCGCCGACTGCAATAACCCGGGAAAGTTTGGGTGTTTCTTTACCCTTGAGCCCCTGAGGATAGCCGGTTCCGTCCCAGCGTTCATGATGTCCCATCACAATATTGGCCAGATCCATGGTATGATCAAAGGCATTCAAAATCCGATAGCCGACCACCGGGTGCATTTTCATTTCTTTGAAGGTGTCATCAATCACGTATTCATTTTTGCTGGCTACCTCTTTATCCAGGGCAACTTTTCCAATATCATGAAGGTAGGCCGCTTTTGAGACCTTATTGATTTCAGCTTCAGGCAACTTCATCTTACGGGCAATTTTTTTGCAGATCTCACTGGTTCTTCTGGCATGTTCAGCTTCCGCCGGCAATTCGCCATATAACTTATCCAGAATAACATTAAAGGCATCTTCCTTCTTTTTACCCCGATTCATGGTTTTTTTCATATACATATTATCTTCGGCATTGGCAATGATGACACCGATATCTTCTTCCGGTTCATACTTTGTTGCCACGCCCAGGGATACATTCCCCTGGATTGACTTTATTTTCTCTTTACTGAAATTATCTTTGATTCGATCCGAAAGCTTTTGGGCATCTTTCTTTTCGGTTTGCGGCAGCAGAATGGCAAATTCATCGCCGCCCCAGCGGGCGATAATATCATCGGCCCGGCAGACTTTTTTAAATATTTCCGAAACCTTTTTAATCAACTCATCACCGGCTTCATGGCCAAAAATATCGTTTGTCAGTTTCAATCCATCCATATCGCCAATAATGACTGACAGGGGCAGATTTCTTTCGGTATCCAGACGAACCAGTTCCTCTTCAAAAAATCGGCGGTTGTATAAACCGGTCAGGGCGTCATGGAAACTATTGTACTCAATAGCCGCCCGCTTTTCTTTCTTTTCAGTAACGTCTCTAAAGATGACAATTACTCCGTCAATATGTCCTTCATCATCACTGATAGGGGCAATACTATCTTCCAGATGGAATTTTCGGCCATCTCTGGAAACCAGTACCGCATGGCTGTCAAATTCCTTCATGTTGGTATCTTGAAATGCTTCCTCAATGGGATCCGGAACGACGCCACTTTCCTTTTCATGTTCTAAGACAAAGACCAGCGAATAGTGTTTTCCCAGGGCTTCCCTGGCCGACCAGCCGGTCATTTCCTCGGCGGTGTTGTTGAGCATTTCGATCTTACCCATGGGGTCGACAATCATAACCCCATCACTGATTGACATCAGTGTTTTTAAATATTTCTCCCGATTTTTTTCCGACGCCGAGCGAATATAGGCCCCGACGCCAAACTTTCCATTGAGCAGATCAACAGGGAATTTGGTAGTTTTGAAAATCTTACCCTTCCACATCATCTCATCCGTTACAAAGGTTTTTGTCTCCAATACTTTTTTATCGGTTTTTCGCTCCTTTATGGCCATCTTTTCTTCCAGAATTTCGAAATCATCCTGTCCGATGATATCTTCCGAACTGATTCCACAAAAATCTTCCATCGCCAAATTTACAAAGATATAGTTTAATTCATCATCTTTTAAGGATACCGGTATCTCCTCGGACTCGATGAAGGTCTGAACCAGCTCATTAAACCGACGAATTTCCCGTTCTTTTTTTCTTTTTCTGCCGCTTTTGAGAATAAAGTACAGCCCCAGAACCAGCAAAAAAAGAATAATCAGGATGATTGCAATATTCAGTGCTGTTATTTCCATATTTTTCCTTCTTTAATCATCGGTTAACGTTTAACCTGCGTGATCTCTTCCTGTTATCTCATTTTCTATGCAAAGGTTGGCATTACTCAGTCTGCTTGTCATCACTGGAAACAGCTTTGTTCGATGCTTATCTGTCTGTCGCTGATCTTTTTCGCCATAGCATTTTTACTCTAGTTCTCTATTATATCAGTTCCAACCTATAATCTGTTTAAATAAATGTACTTTTCTTGACAACTTTTTGATTTTTCTCATTTTATATTCGCTTTCCAATTAGTTCTAGTATGCCATTTTTAGGCATTGATCGTCAATAGATTTAATAAAAATCAAGAAATGCCTAAACGATTTGTCCATCTATTCCCGGAAAATAAAAAAGACCAATTGAAAATTGTTTAACAACTCAATTGGTAGATTTTATTTTTAAATTTCTAATCTTCCAGCTCTTCCATCATCCGATAACCAACGCCAACCTGAGTGACAATATACCGGGGTTCCGCCGGGTTTTCTTCGATTTTTCGACGGATGTTGGCCATATTCACCCGCAGGGCCTGAATCTCATTGGTATAGGGACCCCAAACCTCCCTGATAATATAATCGTGGGTCAGCACTTTTCCGATATTTTTTGACAGCAGTACGATAATTTTATATTCAATCGGCGTCAGATGAACGGACTTCTCACCCACCGTCACCACGCGCTTATCGTAATCAATGGCCAGTTCACCGATCACCAGACTGGTGGTTTCCAGCGTGTTTTCGCCCCTATTTTTAGGACTGTGCCGGATTCCGGTGCGGATTCTTGCCAGTAACTCAGCGGTACCAAAAGGTTTGGTGATATAGTCATCGGCTCCCAGATCCAGGGCTTCAACCTTTTCCCGTTCATGTCCGCGGGCCGATACGACGACTACTGGTATATTTGACCATTCGCGGATGGTTTTCAGCACATCCATGCCGTCCATATCCGGCAAACCCAAATCCAGTAAAATCAGATCTGGCGAATAGGATGCTGTCATTGAAATCGCTTCTTTCCCAGTGACTGCCTTGATCATTTTATAATCATTTGCTTTTAATATGGCCGCAATGAAGTTGGAAATTCCCGCTTCATCCTCCACAATCAATATGACTGACTTATTCTCCATTTTCCTGGCCCTCCTGCAATGGTAAGGTGAATCGAAAAACTGCGCCGCCCTGCTCTTTATTTTCCGCTTCCATTTTCCCCTGATGGGCCTTGACGATGGAATTGCAGATAGACAGACCAATCCCCATTCCCCGGGATGAATCCGAGCTCCGTTTGCCATCTGGCACATAGGTCTCAAAAAGATAGGGAAAGTCCTGGTCACTGATGCCTTTCCCCTGATCGCTTACTTCAAAAACTGCCTCCTGGCCAGATTTTTTCACTTCAACCGCAATGATCGAATCTTCTGGCGAATATTTGATCCCATTTTCCAGCAGGTTGATGATCACCTGTTCAATCAGGGTGCCATCCATGGGGACGATCAACAGCGCCTCCGGCACCTTGACTGTAATCTTGCGGCTGGCAAAGCGTTTGCGAATCCGACTGATCGCTTCAGCTACAATTTCTTCGGCGGCCTCCGGTGTTTTGGTCACATTCATGGGGCCCTCATTAATCCGGGTAACCGACAGCAGATTTTCCACCATCCGGATCAGCCACTGGGAATCCTCTTTGATATTATTGATCAAGGTATCATGGGTGTCCAGATCCATGGTGCTGCCATTCTCCAGAATCGCCGAGCTTGCTCCTAAAATTCCGGTCAGCGGGGTTCGTAGATCATGAGATATGCCCCGAAGCAAATTACTTCTCATTTTTTCCTTCTCGGATTCAACCAGCATCCGTCTTTGTTCGTTGGAAAGATAGTGCCGCTCCAGAGCCATCTCAACCTGCGACGCAATCATCCTTAAAAACAGGCGATTGTTCTGGTTAAGAACGCCGTTGGCACAGGACAAGCCGATGACCCCCAACACCCTGCTTTGGGATACAATCGGCATATAAAAAGCCCCTGCCCCCATCAGTGTATCGGTTCCGGCGCCGGCACATTTTTTATTCATGAAGACCCAATGGGCCACCGCCCGTTCACTTTCAGACATCAGAAAAGAAGCCTCCCCATCCAGCGCTGATTGCAGAAAGGTTTCTGAATCATGATTCTCGGGGTCCTGACTATAGAAGATCGCTGACCGGCCAAAAATCTTGACCATATAGACATTGATCAGCTCGATGGTTTCTTCAAAATCCCGGGAGGCCAGTAATTTTTTATTGATCTCATAGAGTACCTCGGTACGGTGTTCCCGCTCCACTGCCAGGCGGGCCTGGGTTTTTATGCGGACCGTCAAGGCACTGGTGATCAACGCCACCAACAGCATAATCACAAAGGTAATCGGATACCCCTCCTGAATGGCATGCAAGGTATAATAAGGGATGGTAAAAAAATAATTAAAAACCAGCACCGTCAGACAGGAGGCCAGAATCCCATAAAGATAGCCCACCGTAACCCTTGAAATGATCAGTACCGATAAAATATAAACCATAATAATATTCTGGTCACTGATGTTCAGAGCCTGGAGTATTAATGAAATAAAGGTTGCCGCCACAATAATCAGCAGGGTTTTTAAGCCGTCCTGCCACGAAAAGAATAGGTTTCTGCTGATCCTTAGCCGCCGGTGCTGATAACTGACGCGCTTATTTGTCCCAGGGTTGCCGGGGATAATATGAATTTCAATGCTCGGCAGCATGGCAATCAATTTTTCCTCAAGGCTGGCTTTAAAATAACTGATCAGCGATTTTTTATTTCGGCTTTTGCCGATGACAATATTGGTAATCCCCGACAGCTTGGCGTATTCGGCAATCACGGTGGCTACATCGTGCCCGTTGAGGGTGACGATCTCGGCTCCCAGCCGTTCTGCCAGCGCCAGATTATCCCGCACTGTATTTTTTTCACCATCCGTCATTGCATCGCTATCCATATCTTCAACATAAACTGCTGTCCAGGGCGCTCGAAAAGCCTCAGCAGTGCGATCGGTCCAGCGAATGCAGCGGGCCGATGAGGGTGACGCGCTGATACAGACCATCAGCCTGATACTGGCCATTTTTTTTGATAGCCGGGGCTCATTCTGATTATCGGAACTGATCCGATTGGCGACTTTCCGCATCGCGATTTCCCGGAGCAGCCGGAGATTTTCCCGGGTGAAAAAATTATCCAGGGCTTCTTGGGTCCGTTCCGACCGGTATATTTTGCCGCTTTCAAACCGTCGCAGCAATTCATCCGGTTCAATATCAATCAGCCGAATCTTATCGGCCTGATTAAAGACAAAGTCCGGGATGGTTTCTTTGACGCCGACCCGGGTGATTTTCTGGACCACATCGTTGAGGCTCTCCAGATGCTGAACATTGACCGTGGTAAAAACATCAATACCGGCATTGAGGAGTTCTTCGATATCCTGATATCTTTTTTTGTTGCGCATGCCCGGGGCATTGGTATGGGCCAGTTCGTCCACCAGAATCAATTCCGGCTTCCGTTCCAGAGCGGCATCCAGATCAAACTCTTTAAGCTGAAGCTTTCGGTACTCCACCATTTTAGGTGCCAGGGTCGGCAAGCCACTCATAATCTGGATGGTCTCCGGTCGGGTGTGTTCTTCCACATAGCCCACCAGAACATCGACGCCACAGCGCAGCTGCTCCTGGGCATCATCAATCATGGCATAGGTTTTTCCGACGCCGGCAGCATACCCGAAAAATATTTCCAGGCGCCCCTTTTTATTTTGTTCTTTGATAAACAAATCTTCTAAAATATCATCCGGATTGGGACGGGTATCACTGAAATCCACCATTTAATTCCCCACCTTCATCGCGTTATTTTACTGCCTGCGTCCATCCAGGGCCAGATTCACCTTTAAGACATTGACTGCGTCTTCTCCCCAGAGGCCCAGCAGTTTCCCGGTTGTATAGCGGTCAATAATTTCACGGACGGCTTCGGCCGAGATGTTTCGCACCCGGGCAATCCGGTCTACCTGGTATTCGGCCGCTTCCGGGGAGATATTGGGATCGACCCCGCTTGCCGAAGCCGTTACCAGATCACTGGGAATCGCCCCGCTATTTTCAGGATCAAGAGCCTGCCACCATGCCACCCGCTCCAGCACCTGAGCCTTTTGCGCTTCACTGACCGGCGATAGCTGAGATGTTCCCTGAGGTCTGCCGATCAGATATTGGGGCTTAGTAAAGGTCTGGCCGATCAGGGCTGAGCCCACATCGATGGTTGTTCCGTTTTTTTGTGTTACTGTAATGATACTACCATTTGCCTGATTTGGAAATGCAATTTGTGCAATACTTGTTACGATAACTGGATAAACTACCCCACAAATCAGGGTAAGCACCAGAAAACTGACCAATACCGGCCGTAATTTTGACACCATCGATGCGCTTTTGTTTTTTTCCATCTTCTTTCACCTCACCCCAGACCCAGGACGGTTAACAACATGTCCAGTAACTTAATGGCCACAAACGGAGCCACAAAACCGCCTAAACCATAAATCAGCAGATTTCGCTGCAGCAGTTTTCCCGCCGCCACTTCCCGATACTTGACGCCCTTTAATGCCAGGGGAATCAAAGCGATAATAATCAGGGCGTTATAGATGATCGCCGACAGGATGGCACTTTTGGCGCTGGTCAGTCCCATCAGATTCAGCCCCATCAATTGCGGATAAATACTGAAAAACAAAACCGGAATGATCGCGAAATATTTGGCCACATCATTGGCCACACTAAAGGTTGTCAAGGCCCCTCTGGTCATCAGCAGCTGTTTTCCGATGCGGACAATGTCAATCAGTTTGGTGGGGCTGGAATCCAGATCGACCATATTACCGGCTTCTTTGGCAGCCTGGGTTCCGGTATTCATGGCCACCGCCACATCGGCCTGGGCCAGCGCCGGGGCATCATTGGTTCCGTCGCCAGTCATCGCAACCAGATGTCCCTTGGCCTGATAATCGCGGATCAATGCCAGCTTAGCCTCGGGGGTTGCTTCGGCCAGAAAATCGTCCACTCCCGCCTCAGCGGCAATGGCCGCCGCTGTCATCGGATTGTCGCCAGTAATCATAATCGTTTTGATTCCCATTTTGCGCAGATCTTCAAAGCGCTCCTTAACGCCATTTTTGACAATATCCTTGAGATAGATCACACCCAGCACCTGATTATTTCTGGCCACCACCAGCGGAGTTCCCCCGTCATTGGCGACCTTTTTGACAACCTCATCACATTCGTCGGGATAGTCGCCGCCGTTAGCCAAGACGAAGGCTTTCACCGCTGCGGCGGCCCCTTTGCGAATCTGCTGGCCCTGAAAGTCAATCCCGCTCATTCTGGTTTTGGCTGTAAATGGCACAAAGCTGGCTCCCAGGGCTTTAATGTCCCGGCCCCGCAGATCGAACCGTTCCTTGGCCAGCACCACAATACTCCGTCCCTCCGCCGTTTCATCAGCCAGTGAAGACAATTGTGCCGCATCAGCCAGCTCCTTTTCGGTGACCCCGGTGATCGGGATGAAAACACTGGCCTGACGATTTCCCAGCGTAATGGTTCCGGTTTTATCCAGCAATAACACATCCACATCGCCAGCCGCCTCAATCGCTCTGCCGCTCATGGCCAGGACATTGGCCTGATTCAGTCGATTCATGCCGGCAATCCCGATCGATGAAAGTAACGCACCAATGGTTGTTGGTGCCAGACAAACCAGCAGCGCAATGACATTGGTGACCGAAATCCCGGCGCCGGCACCGGCCTGTTTACTGGCAAAATAGGAAAAGGGCAGCAAGGTGGCACTCACCACCAGAAAGATGATCGTCAGCGCGACCAGTAGAATCTGCAAGGCAACTTCGTTAGGTGTTTTTTTTCGCGATGCCCCTTCAACCATGGCAATCATTTTATCTAAAAAGCTTTCGCCGGCCGCTGCTGTCACCTCAATCACCAGCCAGTCCGACAGCAGCGTGGTGCCCCCGGTGACAGCGCTGCGATCCCCTCCGGATTCCCGGATCACCGGTGCCGATTCTCCGGTGATGGCACTTTCATCCACTGACGCTGCCCCTTCAATCACATCGCCATCCATGGGAATCTGTTCGCCGGACTTGACATAAACGATATCGCCCTTTTTCAGGCGACTTGCTGGGACCTCGGTGTAAACATCCATAGCGGATGGTGATTTCAACTTGCGCGCTATCACATCTTTTCGGGCTCGACGCAGACTGTCGGCCTGGGCCCGGCCGCGGCCTTCGGCAATGGCCTCGGCAAAATTAGCAAATAAAACCGTAAACCAGAGAATTAAGGCAATGGCCAGGGTATAGCCGGCCCCTTCGTCATTAATCTGGGCAAAGCTCAAAAAATAAAGGGCGGTGGTCATGATTGCCCCAACATAAACCACAAACATCACCGGATTTTTTAACTGCACCCGGGGTGACAATTTGACAAAGGATTGCCTGATGGCATCAATCAGAATGTTTTTCTTCAACGCATTGTTTTCCACATCAATCAACTCCCATCAGCCTCATCTTATGGCTGTAAAATAATCGGCAATCGGTCCTAAGGCCAGTGCCGGCAAAAAACTCAGCGCCCCGATTAACAGCACAATCGCAATCAGCAAACCAATAAACAGGGCATTACTGGTCGACAGGGTTCCCTCGGTTTTGGCAACCAGCATCTTATTCGCTAGATTTCCCGCCAGGAAAACCACCGCTATCAATGGCACAAACCGCACAATCAGCATAACTAAACCGCCAACGACATTGGTAAACACGGTGTTGGCCATAAACCCACCAAAGGCACTGCCATTATTATTGCCCATTGAGCTAAAGGCATACAGTATTTCTGAAAATCCATGGGGGCCCGAATTTGTCAGCCAGTCACTGGCCTGGGGCATCGTGACCGCCACTGCGGTTCCCAGCAGGGTGAATACCGGCGGAACCAGGACAATCAGACAGACCATTTTCATATCAAAGGGTTCGATCTTTTTGCCCAGATATTCAGGCGTCCGTCCAACCATCAGTCCGGCAATAAAAACGGTCAGGATTACAAAACCAATCATGCCATACAAACCGCTGCCGACGCCACCGAAAACAACCTCGCCGATCTGCATTAAAAACATCAGGGTCAAGCCCGCCAGCGGCGTAAAGCTGTCGTGCATGGCATTCACCGAACCATTGGACGCCGCCGTGGTGGCGGTTCCCCACAACGCCGAGGTTCCAACCCCATGAATAATTTCTTTGCCCTCCAGATTGCCGGAATCCAGCACGCCCGGAACCAGCGGCACCCCAATGGTTTCGCTAATGGTCACAGCCGCCAGTGCGCCGACAAACAGAGTCAGCATGACCAGATAGATGGCCCGGCCCTGTTTCATGTCGCCCACGGCTTTTCCAAAGGCCACGCAAAGCGATGCCGGAATCAGCAGAATGGATAACAACTGCAAAAAATTGCTTAAAGCAGATGGATTCTCCAGCGGAAAGGCCGAGTTCATTCCGAAAAAGCCGCCGCCATTGGTGCCCAGCTGTTTGATGGCAATTTGACTGGCTGCCGGTCCCAGAGGGATGCTTTGGGTGACGCCGGTTTCCAGTGCCACAATTTCGTGATAGGGACTGATTGTCTGAACAACCCCCTGGGATACCAGTACCAGTGAAAATACCAGCGATAAGGGGATCAGCACATAAAAGCTGACTCTAACCAGATCGACCCAGAAGCTCCCGATCGTCGTTTTTTTAATCCGGCCAAACCCTCTGATCAGGGCAAACAATACTGCAATTCCGGTTGCCGCCGATAGAAAATTCCACACTCCCAAAGCCAATGCCTGGGTCAGATAGGACAGGCTTGACTCCCCGGCATAAGCCTGCCAATTGGTGTTTGACACAAAGCTGGCCGCTGTATTAAAGGCCAGATCCCAGGTCGGCGCGACAAATTTTTCCGGATTAAATGGCAGACTGCCTTGGAGCATTTGCAGTGCAAATACAAAGATCAGTCCCAACCCACTAAAAAGGATCACCGCCAGGGCATAGTGTCCGGGACTCATCTCATCTTCTTCCGGGATGCCCATCAGACGGTATAGCTTTCTTTCAATCGGTAAAACCACGGGGGACAAAAATACCCCCTGCCCGGTCATCACCTTATCAATATAGATACCGAGAGGAATTGAAAGAGCCACCAGAATCACCAGATACAGGCTATCCGTGATGATCATTCGACTCATAATTCTTCCCCCTTAAATAATATCAATACCAGATAAATCAGTAACATCAATGCAATCAGCCCTGAAATTACTAAAACCGCGGTCATTTCTATCACTTCCTGTCTTTTTTGCGCAGATGCCCGACATGGTTACGGTCGTATTCGATGATATATAAATCTTCCCCGATCTGTTCCGGCTTATCCCCAAAATTAATATGAGCTTTTCTGGCGCGTTCTTCAAAGGTGGAAATTCTTTCCAGATTCCGCATCGCCGGTATGTAGGCAGGATCCAGGGCCATGGCAGCCCGATAATGTTTATGGGCTAAATTATCTTCCTTCAATAATTCTTCCAGAATACCATACAGGTTATGCACCACTGGTGAGTGGGGATTTTCATTCATGGCTTTTTTTATTTGTTCTTCGGCCTGAACATAGTCTCCCGCTTTTAAAGCCTTTTTAGCTGAAGCAATATATTCTTCAAAGGCATTCCTTTTATCCATCTTCTTTTCCTCCTGAATTCAAACATTCTTTGTAATTTAATTATATTTATTTTGCAATTAATTTGGCATATTGAATCGCCGGCAGAGGATAAAGATTGTGTAAAGAAGTTGCCCCGCCATCCAGAATTGCCTTCTGATAACACCTTCCGGTATTTTTTAGGCCGGCACTTATAGACGAAAAAAAACAGGTACCGTTTCTTAAACAGCACCTGTTTTATATTAAAAATTATTGATTTATTTAATTTTTCGTGATATCATTGATAACATACACGCAAATAACCCATTTTATTATTTTACAAATAAATGATACCATATCTTGTCAACTTTGTCAATAGGTAATATTTTTTGTGTTTGCCAGGGAGGTACCCATATGTCATTTGAACTGATGCTGTTTGATAATTTTCTGATCGAAAAACAGGCCGTTTCGGAAGTGTTGTTATGCAATAGAATTACGGTCGACTATTCACTGGTGTTGTCTGAAGAGCAGGCGTTGGAACTGGTCGAAACCCGATCCTATTCGCTGAAAAATTTTGGCCGAATCGAGTTTGGTGGTGGAATCATTGAAAAAGTCATCCTGACTTTTGCCGACACCCCCTATATTTCCCAATACCGCTATGCTGAGTTTTTGAATGAACTGGTTGAGATATTTTATTATTTTAAGAATGAAACCCTGGATTTAATGAGCGATGATGATCTGATCAACTATATGAAAAAATATTTTGATGGGGTCTGTCAGGGTTCTCTGGATCAACTTAAATTTCGGGAACTGGAACGGATGGCTAAAAACGTTCGGCTGGGACTGGATCCTGATTATAACGATCTTTATGATAGCGAAAAATTGATGGAAGCAGAGGATGACGATGATGAATAGTATCAAAAAACAGGCTGTGATTGATGTCGACAATCTGAGTGGCGAATTTTATTTTCAGTCGCTGCTCCAGGAGGCCTATGTCAAAGGCGCACTAAGTCCCAAAGAATCCGAGCGGGTTCAGCGGGAGTGTCTTAAGCTGCTGGCCGACTGTACCGAGCGGTTTACCCGAGGCAAAAGCAGCTCGGTCCGGGTTGAAATCGCCCAGGGAATCATGGCTTCCAACCTCTTTACCATCGGCATCTACCTTAAATCACTGCCCGATGTGGATGCCGCCCTCTTTCATATTGAAAATGAACCGATTGAAAAGCTCTATGAATATGGTTATCAGGTGCTGAAGCGAAAAATAAACGTGGCCAATTATTTTTTTAACCGGGTTCGCAAAAGCAAACTCAAAACCGCCAATCATGCCTATAACATCACCATTGACCAAGGTTTTAAGCCCTTTTTTGAAAGCTATGAAATCAATTTTCATGCCCATGAGATCCCCAGCGACATCGACTATCAGCTGATCCATCCGGTCACGGATCTGGCTGGAGTTGAGTTCGTCATCAAGTATCTGGAAATCCTGTATTATGAAAACTTGTTTTGTTCGTATTTTGATGCCGATATCATCCATGAAGTGATGAGCGGTTATGATGACGCCTACAAAAATCTGCTCGACAATATCTGTGCCCAGGTTTTTCAAAACGCACTGGGTTGCCAATTATTAAATGCTCCCCTGCAGCCGCTGGAGTTCAGCCCGGTCGATCTCAATGGGCTGGATAAAAAATTAAAAAACTACCGCCAGGCTGAGCTCCAAACGCAACTAAAAACCGCGGCTCAGGAGCTTATCACCGATCTGGAACTAACCAATCCATCATTGAAAAAATACCTGATCGCCAGTCTCCCGAAGATCACCGCCACTGTTTATCAGGGACTGGCCAGCCACTCCCTCAACAAGGTTTTTGTGCCCCGGTACAATCCCAATATCAAGCCTAATGTGCACTACAATATGGGGATAAAAATGCCCGATAAGGCTTATCGGGCACTGGTTACGGAGTTTCTGTCCTGCCGCTTTTTCGAGGATAAACTAGCCATCATTAAAGAACATATTAAAACTCTGGCCGATATGGAAGACCTGCTCATCGCCGGCGATTTGGAGTCTACCGAAGCAGCCATGGTCTTTGATCTGCTGGAGGACATTGAGCTGGCGGTGCTGACCAAACGTCATCCCCTCCATCCGACCATCGACGCCATCGATTATTCAGCTTCCGAAATCCGGATGCAGCAAAATCTGGATGCTTATATGCGCGCGCTACCCCGGGATCGGCTGGCCCAGATTCTGAGCATGACCATTGCCATTGAGGTGGTCTGACTTTAAAAGGGCTTCGTCCGGTTTAACCAGCCATGGGCCTCCCAATGATTACGATCGGTGAGATTCCAGTCATTCTTGATCATCGCCTGCTTCATCATCTTAAACATAATTCTTCTGAACAAGGGCGCTGCGCTGTGTTCAATATTAGCCACCGATGCGGTGGCTTTTTTTGCCAATTGTTTCATATCTTTTTCAATTTGACCTCGCTTTTTGTCGGATATGTCACCCCATTTCATGGCGGCCACTCGCTGTTTGCTGGCAAATCGTTTTTTTACGCCCCAGAATTTCAGGCTGTTCTGCATCGTTTTGGTGGTGTGGGAAAGGCCTGCTCCGGCAGTAGTGGCAAAACTGATCCCCACCTTATTAAACATTTTAGGATTGGGACGGTGACTGATCCACATAAAACATAAATGATCCAGCAGTGCTTTTAACTGACCGGTAACATCCAATCCGTAAACCGAAGAGGTTAAGATCACCAGATCAGCCTCTTCCAGGGCAGCAACGATGGGCTGGATCTGATCGGCATGAGGGCAGGTGTCTTCCCCATTTAGAAAGCAGGAAAAACAGCCACTACAAAAATTCGACATGTCTTTGGGCAGATAAAACTCCCTGACCTCGATTTCCTCCAATTGCGCAATCTTTTTAAGTAGTAAATCCTTACAATGCCAGGTGCTACCATGGCGCATGGTTCCATTGATGACAGTAATTCTCATTTTCTCTTCCTTCCTATTAATTCAAAACGCTATTCAAAACCAGACTCGATCATTTTTATTTCGCTTTGCCCGTGTCGATTAAAATCTCCTTATAACGATGCTGATCCATTGTCAGCATATTTCTGATTTTACAATAACTAACGTTCGTTAGTATGTCAACTCTTTTTCATTAACGTTAAATTTATATAAGATGTCAACATCTTTATACAAACTTTATAGGAACTGTGATAAATTTTTTGTAGGATAAATAATATCAAAACCATTCAATTTATCCATCATTTCGGCTTCATATTTAGGAGAAAATTATGTATATCATTATTATTGGCTGCGGCAAGCTAGGCAGTACCTTAGCTAAAGAGTTATCGATCACCGGATACGACATTTCCGTCATCGACCACGACAGCGAGAAATTGAATGTTCTGGGAAGCGGTTTTAACGGCTCCAAATTTAAAGGCATTGAATATGATAATGATCGCTTGCTGGAAGCTGGAATCAAACAAGCCAATTTTGTTTTAGCGGTAACCGCTGATGACAACATTAATATTACGGTGTCCCTGATCGCTAAAAAGATCTACAATGTCCCCCGAATCATCGCCCGGGTTGGGGACCCCAGCCGGAAACATATTTATGACATGCTGGGTATTGAAACCATTTGCCCCACCCAGCTGGGGGTGGAGATCCTTAAACGGAAGATCTCAGAAAAAAATGCGGAAGTGCTCGCGGTCATCCAAGAAGACACTGAAATTATTGAGCTGACCGTCAAAAAGCACAAACCTTGTACGGTAAAAGGTCTCGAAGAAAAATACAACTGTATCCTGTCCGGTTTAATGGTGGCCGATCGCTTTGTTTTTCCCCAGAAAGATGATCTGGTCCCCTATGGCGCAAAAATTATCTGTACCATCCTAAAAAAAGACAAGGAAAAACTCATTACAGCACTGGCTAAGGAGATAACACGATGAAATCAATCATTATCGGCGGCGGAAAGGTCGGCTATTATCTGGTCAAGACCCTTAAAAAAAGAGGCTATCACGTCGTCTTAATTGAAAGAAACAGTGCGATTTGCCAGAAAATCGCCGAAGATATTGACACCGAAATAATTTGTGGCGACGGCACCGATCTGGAAGTTTTAAAAGATGCCGGCATCCAGGAGGCCGAGATCATTGTTGCCGTAACCGGAACCGATGAAGAAAATCTGGTGATCTGTGAAATTGCCAAGGTCAGTTTTAATATCAACAAGACAATCGCCCGGATCAATAATCCCAAGAACATTTCGATGTTCAAAGCCCTGGGGGTGGATAAGACGGTTTGCAGCACCGAGGTGATTGCCAATCTTATTGAATACGAATTTGATAAAGATAATTTTAAACTGATCCACACCTTTGAACGCGGCGCCATGATTCTCGTCGAAATCATCATTCATGCCGATGACCGATGGTCCAATCAATTTATCCAGAACATGGATTTGCCGGCCGAATGCGTCATCACTTCGATCCTCAGGGACGAAAAAGTTATTTATCCCCGCGGTGATACTCAGTTTCTGGACAACGACAAGGTGCTGGTGATTACTAATAAGGCGGCTTTAACAAAATTAAAAAACTCTATAACCGGGAGGAAATTACAATGGAATCACGAAAAAATGAACTAATGGGATTGATGACTGAACTGCTGTCGGTATCAGTATATCTGCTGCTGTTTTTTATTCTAACCCTTGTGTTGATCTAGCATAACCATGAATACTTTTAAAGGACGTTTTTACAGTATCTTTATCATCAGTTACTATACCGGTTATGTTATTCTGGGTATCGCCCTGCTGATGGTTCTCCCCATTTTGACGGCAGTGGGACTTCAGGAATGGAATCCCTTTTGGGACTTTGTCATTACCATGGCGATATCTGTTATTCTCGGCCTGCTCCTCATTATAATCGGAAAGCAGACCCGCCTCAACAAAAGCTTTGTCCAGTGGAAACACGGTTTTGTGGTGGCCTCACTTTCCTGGATCATTTTGATGTTTTTGTGTGCCGTTCCCTATTTGCTCAGCGGTCATGTCAATTCAATTCTGGATGCCTGTTTTGACGTTATGAGCGGTTTTACCACCACGGGAATGGTATTGACTCAGGATTTGGACCACATCTCGCTCAGTTTAAATATGTGGCGTCATATGCTCACCTTTATTGGCGGTCAGGGGATGATTGTGCTGGCGCTGACCTTTTTATTAAAAGAAACCGGCGGTGCCTATATCTTTTATGTCGGGGAAGCCAAAGATATCGACCTGGTTCCCAATGTTAAGGGAACGGCCCGGATCATCTGGAAAATCAGCATGGTTTATCTGTTGATCGGAACCACTGCTTTGTGGCTTGACGGAATGGCCATCGGACTGAACCCCCTGTCGGCCTTTTTTAATGGCCTGTTTATTTTTGCCTCCTCCTGGAGCACCGGCGGTTTTGCCCCCTATACCCAGAACATGATGTATTACCATAGCTTTTCTTATGAAAACCTGACGATCATCTTTTTTATTCTCGGTTCATTAAATTTCGGCCTGCATTATGCGATTCTTTCCGGTAATAAAAAAGAACTACTCAAAAATATCGAAACCCAGAGCTTTTTTATCACCTCGTTTCTGGCCAGTGTCCTGGCTGTGATGTGGCTGGCCCGAACCGGTGTTTATAATGATGCCATCGCAATGTTCCGGCGGGTTGTTTATAATGTTTTATCCGCTCACACCACCACCGGGTTTGGTTCGATTTATGCCCGCCAATTCGCCCTGGAATGGGGTGACTTCGGCATCCTGATTCTCGTCATTGTAATGCTGATTGGCGGCTCGGCCTGTTCCACCGCCGGCGGCTTTAAAGGACTGCGGATCGGCATCATCTTTAACAGCATCCTTGCTGATGTGAAACGCCTGTTGGCTTCAGAGCGGAATGTCAAGGTCTTTCGCTTTCACCACATTAAGGATCAGATTCTGGCGGATGGTCCGGTGAAGGCGTCGGCCCTGATCATCATTTGTTATCTAATCACCTTTGCCATTGGAACGCTGATTGGAACCTTTTATGGCTATCCGCTGGCCAGCGCTGCTTTTGAATCGGCCTCGATTACCGGCAATGTGGGACTATCCATCGGCATCACCACCCCGGGCATGCCAGCCGCTATGAAAGTCTACTATATTATTGCCATGTATCTGGGTCGACTGGAATTCCTTTCTGTTTTCGCCCTCATCGGCTTCATCATCGGAGGCATAAAAAAATGTTGGACAAAATAATAAAAACCCTTATTGTTACGGTGAGCCTGCTTTTCTGCCTGAATGGCGGAGTATTGGCGGCTGATCTGGTCGAACTGAATCAGCTGGTCGAAAATGCCGAAGCAATGGACGGTCAAATTGTCACCGTCACCGGTGAAGCGATTGGCGAAGCGATGGAACGAGGCGATCACGCCTGGGTCAATATCAATGACGGTACCAATGCCATGGGCATCTGGATGCCGCTTGACGATGCCCAGAGGATTAAGATGTTTGGGGACTATAAACATATCGGTGACCAGCTACAGGTCACCGGCGTGTTTAACCGGGCCTGTGTTGAGCATGGCGGTGATGTCGATATTCACAGCAACTCGATCACGATTATGGCTGCCGGTTATGCCACCACTGAATCAGTTCCAGCTCCGAAAATCATCATTGGTCTTGTGCTGGTGTGTCTGGCTTTCGTGCTTGGCTTAATTTATCTCAAGGTCATAAAAAAAAGTGATGGCTAAGCCATCACTTGAGGTTCTCGCTAAACTACCGTACCGACCAATTGTTAATCTGTTGTTCGCCGCGGAATCGGACAGGCGATGCCATGTCCGCTCCGATGCGTACAACATGATGTAACAATTGTCGGTACTAGGTTATCTTTTTTGACAGTCTGAAGTGATGATTAAGCCATCACTTTTTTTATTATTCTATTGAATTTCCATCAGGACATTTTAATTTTTGATAAACCCGGTGGCATTGAATTTGGCAACCAGTACCGCATTGTCTTCATCAAAAATATCCACGCTATAGTTGCAGAGGCTTCGACTTGATGAAATTTCACTGGCTTTAGCCAGCAGGTATTTTCCCTTAGCCGGTTTGAAATAGGTGATATTGGCGTTGACGCTGACACTAACCTTTCCGCCATCATTCGATGCTGCCGCAAAGGCAAAATCCGCCAGGGTGAATATGACGCCTCCCTGAACAATTTCCACTCCATTAAAATGCTCTGATTTAATCTCCATTCTAACTTCGGCATAGCCAATATCAACCTTTATCAACTCCAAACCAAGTAATTTGGCAAACTGATCATTTTCTACTGTTTTAATCATTTCTTCATTCATTTTATCTGCCTTTCCGGTGGTGTTAATTACTTTTTCGAGAAAACAAGCCCATAGAAATTTTCAGTAAATTTCATTGTTTCCTGACATTCAAAATCGATTTCCTTTAACATCGCGGTTAGCTCTTCGCTGCTAATCCGATGGTCGACAGGCGGTCCCATTTCTGTTTCCCCTTTTTCCCAGTCAATAATGGCCAGCTTGCCTCCAGATTTGATAATCCGGCTGCTTTCTTCCAGAAATTGATTCTTATCAACAATTTCATGAATCACATTAACCATCAACCCAAAACTGACGGACTCATCCGGAATCATCAGATCCAGTTCTTCGGTTTTTACTGTCTGGATATTATTTAATCCCGCCGCTTTGCTGCGAAGTTCAACCTCCGCCAGCATTTCCGGTGCAGTATCCAGCGCATAGGCGCTGTTGTTCCCGATCATCTTAGCGGCCGGAATAGTAAAATAGCCAATTCCGCAGCCAATATCGGCAAAAATGTCGTCTGCTTTTAATCCCAGTTTTTCCAGCGTCTCAACTGGCGGCAGGTTTTCCCTGCGCCATTCATTATCCAGCTTCTTTTTATTGATAGGGTTAAATTTATGCGTCACGAGTTTCTCCTTTGTCTTTTAATGTTAATTTGAGCCATTATACCATAAAGGTAGCAACGGATAACAGCTAAAATTTTCACTAAAAAACCGACTGCCTTTTATGACAATCGGTTTTTAAAATCTTCATAACCAAATTGTTTTACCAATTGGATCTTTTTTTCCTGGGTAAAGATGGCAATAGCAGGGAGATTCATGCCATTAAAGGTGTTTGTTTTAACCATCGAATAGATGGCCATGTCGCAGAAAACCAGGCGATCACCAACTTTAAGCGGTCCATCAAAGGCGTAATCGCCGATAATATCCCCGGCCAGGCAGGTCGGTCCGCCCAGCCGATAGGTAAAAGGTTTTTCATCTGGCAGTGCTGCTCCGATAATATTTGGCCGGTAGGGCATTTCCAGCACATCCGGCATATGACAGGCGGCAGATGTATCCAGAATGGCATTCTGAACGCCATTATCGATAAGATCCAACACCGTCGCCACCAGAAAACCGGTGTTCAGGGCTACTGCTTCGCCCGGCTCAAGATAAACTTTTAGTCCATAGCTTTCCTGAATCCGAGTGATGCTGGCAATCAGTTTTTCGACATCATAATCATTCCGGGTAATGTGATGGCCGCCCCCGAAGTTAAGCCATTTCAGCTGCGGCAGAAACTCGCCGAACCGGTCTTCCACTGCTTTCAGGGTTTCCTCCAAGGCATCGGCATTCTGCTCGCAGAGAGTATGAAAATGCAGCCCGCTAATACCCTCCAGCAGTTCGGGAACAAACTGGCTACGGGTGACCCCCATCCTTGACCCTGGTGAACAGGGATCATAGATGGCGTGATCCTGGGTGGAGCATTCCGGATTGATCCGAATCCCGAATTCCCGTCCGGCGCTAAGCGCTTTGTCCCTAAATTTCTGCCACTGATTGAAGGAGTTAAAAACAATATGGTCGCAGAGCTCAACGATTTCGTCAAACTCATCGTCACGATAGGCGGTGGCAAACACATGGGTTTCGCCGCCCATTTCCTCATGGCCCAGCCGGGCTTCAAAGAGCCCGCTGGCAGTGGTGCCGGCCAGATATCGGCCCATCAGGGGGTAGAGTGAAAACATCGAAAAAGCCTTTTGGGCCAGCAGAATCTGACACCCGGTGGCTTTTTGGACCCGGTCCAAAATTTCCAGATTTTTAATCAGCAGGCTTTCATCGACAAGATAGCAGGGCGTCGGCAGCTCCTTGAAGGCATCCTTTAATTCCATAAATTTTCAACCATGCTTAGTCAACCAGCTCCGGTTCAAAACTTTCCTGCCAGGGCAGTCCCCACTTGTTCAGGGCTTCCATAAATGGATCGGGATCGAACTCTTCGATATTATAAACTCCCGGTTTTTGCCACTGGCCAGTCATCACCAGCATCGCGCCGATCATCGCCGGCACCCCGGTAGTATAGGAGATCGCCTGGGAACCCACTTCTTTGTAGCATTCTTCGTGATCACAGACATTGTAGAGGTAGTAGGTTTTATCCTGGCCGTCCTTTTTCCCCTGGAAGATACAACCGATATTGGTTTTTCCTTTGGTGCGGGGGCCGAGGGTTGAAGGATCTGGTAATACGGCGGCTAAAAACTGCAGCGGTACGATCATCTTGCCGTCATATTCAATCGGTTCAATCGAAGTCATGCCGACGTTTTCCAGACATTTCAGGTGAGTCAGATAGCTTTGTCCAAAGGTCATAAAGAAGCGAATCCGCTTGATCCCCTTGATATTCAGACCCAGCGATTCCAGTTCTTCGTGATGAAGCAGATACATATCTTTGGGTCCAATTTCCGGGAAATTGTAAACCCGCTTGATTTCCATCGGCTCAGTTTCAATCCACTGTCCATCTTCCCAATAACTGCCGTTGGCGGTGACTTCGCGAATATTGATTTCCGGATTGAAGTTGGTGGCAAAGGGATAGCCATGATCGCCGGCGTTGGCATCAAGAATATCGATATAATTGATTTCATCAAATTGATGCTTCATCGCATAGGCTGAAAAAACGCCGGTCACGCCAGGGTCAAAGCCGCTGCCCAGCAACGCCGTAATTCCGGCTTTTTCAAACCGTTCCCGGTATTCCCACTGCCATTTATATTCAAATTTGGCGGTATCTTCCGGCTCGTAATTAGCGGTATCGATATAATGGGTTTTGGTGGCCAGACAGGCATCCATAATGGTCAGATCCTGATAAGGCAGAGCCAGGTTCAAGACGACGTCGGGATTGACATCCTCAATCAGCGCAATCAGCTCATCGACGTGATCAGCATTGACCTGAGCGGTGGTGATTATTGTCGCCCCGCCATCCAATTTAGCTTTTAGCGCATCGCACTTGCTTTTGGTCCGGCTGGCGATACAGATTTCGGTAAACACGTCGCTGTTTTGACAGCATTTATGAATGGCCACACTGGCAACACCGCCGCAACCGATAATTAATGCTTTTCCCATAATTTGTTCCTCCTTAATATTTTAGGTTATCTCTGAACTACCGTACCGACCAATTGTTAATCTGTTGTTCGCCGCGCCATGCGAAATCCGCTTTGCTCCTTTCGCATTGGTCGCGGGCAGTCACCAACTACAAGCACGCTTGTGATTGGCTCGTTGCCTGCGCGCAGAGTCGGACAGGCGATGCCGTGTCCGCTCCGATGCGTACAACATGATGTAACAATTGTCGGTACTACGTTCTGATTCTATTTTTAAAATTTCTAACTCTATTATGCCATCGCCAACAATAGTTCCCGCAGTACCTTGCAGGCGACGGCGGTGGAAGCGCCGCTCTGGTCATAGACCGGCGAAAGCTCGTTGATGTCACAGCCGACCAGATTCAGCTGGCTGACGGTTTGGATCGCTTCAAGCAGCTCCATAAAGCTGACTCCGCCGGGTTCCGGGGTGCCGGTACCAGGGAAAACGGAGGGGTCCAATACATCCAGATCCAGAGTGAAATAGACCGGCTGGCCCCGGAGTTTTTCGATCACTTCGGCCAGGCCCTCAAAATTAAATTTCTGGGTGCTGACATGATCTTTGCCCCACTGGAACTCACTGCGTTCGCCGGAGCGAATCCCGAATTGATAGATCCGGTGATCGCCAATAATATCCCAAACCCGGTGCAGCACCGTAGCATGAGACAGGGTAATACCCAGATAATCATCCCGCAAATCGGCATGGGCATCGAAATGAATCACATGGAGGTCCGGATATTTCCGGGCCACCGCCCGGACTGCCCCCAGGGTCACCAGATGCTCGCCGCCGATCATCACCGGCCGCTTATTATCTCTTAATACCCTGGTGGTATAGCTTTCAATCGCTGCCAATACCTTTTCGGTATCGCCAAAACAGAGCTCCAGATCGCCGCCGTCAAAAATGGCCAAATCTTCCAGATCTTTGTCCTGGTAGGGGCTGTAGGTTTCCAGTCCGTAGGATTCACCGCGCATCGTGCGGCTGGCAAACCGGGTGCCGGGACGAAAGGAGGTGGTGGAGTCAAAGGGCGCGCCAAAAACGACAATGTCCGATTCCCGATATTCGTTGTCACAACCTAAAAAGGTCTCAATATTTTTATTCAACATCTTTTAACAGTTCCTCCACATAGTTTGGCAGCGCAAAGGCGCCAACATGCAATTGGGTATTATAATAACGGGTTTTAAAGCCCATGGCATTCCATTTCACAGCTTTTAAATCCTCAATCGGATGATATTTCTTCGAGGCAAAGCCAAACAGCCAGTGTCCTGAGGGATAGGTGGGAATATGGGCCTGATAGACCCGGCTGATCGGGAAGGACTCGACAATACGCTTATGGGCCCGCTGCATCGCCACGGCATCGTCCAGATAAAAAGCACTTTCATGCTGATTGACCATGATCCCGTCTTCTTTCAGGGCCTTGTAGCAATTGCCATAGAACTCTTTGGTAAACAGACCTTCGCCGGGACCAAAGGGATCGGTTGAATCGACAATGATCAGATCGTATTCATTTTCACAGCGGCGAATAAATTTCAGGCCATCCTGAAAATGAATAGTCACCCGCTCATCATTAAAGCAGCAGGCGGTTTGGGGCAAATGCTTTTTACAGACCTCCACCACCAACTCGTCAATTTCGACCAGATCAATGTGTTCAACCAGCGGATAGCGCACCAGCTCGCGGATAGCGCCACCATCACCGCCACCGATAATCAACACTTTTTTGGCGGCCGGATGAACCGCCATGGGAATATGCACCATCATCTCATGATAGATAAATTCGTCTTTTTCGGTCAGCATCATAAATCCGTCCAGGGTCAAAAAACGGCCAAATTCTTTGGAATCAAAAATATCAATCCGCTGAAATTCACTTTGTCCGCAGTAAAGCTGACGATCCACCTGAATGGAAAATTTGACGCTGGGGGTATGTTTTTCTGAAAACCATAATTCCATTTAATCAATCCTCCTTCAGCACATTGAGAAATTCTATTTCCATGTCTTCGGGGCCGGTTAAAAAGCAGCCCTTGTCTTTGACGTATTCGATGGAATCGAGAATTTCAGCAGTAATCATTTCGCCGGGGGCCAGAATCGGAATCCCCGGCGGATAGCACATCACAAATTCACTGCAGATCCGGCCACCGCTTTTTTCCAGTGGCAGGGCTTCCTTATCAGCATAAAAAGCTTCCTGCGGAGCCACTGCTACCGCCGGGTTAATATATTCATATTGCAGCATCCCGGCCTTATCTTTTTTATAGATCCGGCGTATTTCGGCCAGCGCCGAAACCAGCCGCTCCAAATTACCTTGGCTGTCACCCACCGAAATATAGGCCAGAATATTCCCCACATCCCCAAACTCCACCTGAATGTCGTATTCGTCCCGAAGAATATTATAAACTTCAATCCCGGCCAGTCCCACGTTCAAGGTATTAATCGACAGCTTGGTGGCATCGAAATCGTAAATGGTATCGCCGTTGATCAGCTCTTTTGAATAAGCGTAATAGTCGCCGATCTGATTGATTTCGTCCCGGGCATATTGGGCCATGGCGGTTACCTTGGCAAAGATTTCCTTGCCATTCACGGCCAGATTCTTGCGGGAAATGTCCAGACTGGAAAGCAACAGATACGACCCGCTGGTGGTCTGGGTCAGATTGATGATCTGACGCACATAACCAGGGTTCATGCCCTCACCTACCAATAAAAACGAGCTTTGGGTCAGCGATCCGCCGGATTTATGCATACTGACTGAGGCCATATCGACACCGGCGGCCATCCCGCTGATGGGCATGTTTTCGCCAAAATAGAAATGGGTGCCATGAGCCTCATCCGCCAGCACCAGCATGCCTGATGCGTGAGCCAGTTCAGTGATCGCTTTCAGGTTGGAACAAACCCCATAATAAGTCGGATTGTTGACTAAAATCGCTTTGGCATCGGGGTTTTCCCGGATTGCTTTGGCCACTGCCGAAAGGGTCATCCCCAATGAAATACCGATTTCATGATTGGTTTCGGGATTGACATAAACCGGGATGGCACCGCCCAGGATCATCGCATTGATGACACTGCGGTGGACATTCCGGGGCAGAATAATCTTCTCCCCCTTTTTACAGGCCGACAGCACCATCGTCTGAACCGCCGAAGTCGTGCCGTTGACCATAAAAAATGCCTGTTTGGCACCAAAGGCATCCGTCGCCAGTTCCTCGGCCTCTTTAATCACCGAAACCGGATGGCAGAGATTATCCAGCGGCTTCATCGAATTGACATCCAGGGTCATACAGCGTTCTCCGAGAAATTCGGTTAATTCTGGATTCCCCTTGCCCCGTTTATGACCGGGCACATCAAAGGGAACCAGCCGATTCCGCTTAAACTCATTGAGTGCCTCCATGATAGGCATCCGTTCCTGATTTAATTTTGGCACGTTTTCTTTCCTTCCCAAATTAATACACGTAATTAATATACATTACTGCCACTAAAAATCTCAATCATTTCGCGGCGCAGGTTTTCGGTTATCTGCAGCCGGGTTCGCGGCGGCAGTTCATAAGCATCAGTATTAAATAAATAATCCTGAAGACAGATTTCCTTTAACATCATCTTGGTGTGAAAGAGATTGGACTGATAGACATTAATATCAATGGCATCATATTCCTTAAGGGTCTTGTCATCGATATAATCCTGGATTGAGGTAATTTTATGATCCATAAACAATTTCTTGCCACTGACGTCCCGGGTAAACCCCCGGACCCGATAATCCATGGTAATAATATCCGAATCAAAGCTGCCGATCAGGAAGTCCAGGGTACTGAGGGGAGTAATCTCTCCGCAGGTAGCCACATCAATGTCCACCCGAAAGGTGGCAATGGACGTGTCTGGATGATATTCCGGATAGGTATGAACCGTAACATGGCTTTTATCCAGGTGAGCCACCACCGTATCACCCTGTAAATCGGTCTTTTCAACTGAGTCTTCCCGATATTCTCTTAAAAACGTTTCTTCGGCAATCAAAAAGGTGACACTGGCTCCTTGCGGATCGTAATCCTGTTTGGATACGTTCAAAACCCGGGCGCCAATCATCTCCGTTACGTGATATAGAATATTGGTCAAACGATCGGAGTTATACTGCTCATCAATATAGGCAATATAGTCCCGTTGCTCCCGTTCACTTTTGGCATAACACACATCATAAATATTAAAGCTTAAAGACTTGGTCAAGTTGTTAAAACCATTCAACTTTAATTTATTATCCATAATCCACCCCGTTTCCATTTTTTTTATTGTAATTTTGCTGTAATGATTTATTAAAACAAAAAACTCAAGTGATCCATCAGCATCTGCTGTTCATCCACTTGAGTTTATTTCTACTGATTTGTTTATTTACACGAGCGCATAACTGCGCCGTCTATGCATGATCCCAAACGTAGAAATTAGAGTCTATATAGCAAGAACTTACTTTTACTACTCTTATTGATTGTTTCACAAGTGTGATGTGCAAAAACGCACACGGTTTTAAGTAACCAACTTATAAAATTTGAGCTAATGCTCAATCAATAAGGCAACGAAAGTTGCCAATCGGCATTTGACCTAGCTGTCCGTATGGCATTCAATTTCTTTATCACCGAGTTAATTCCGATAAAGAAATGGTCAAAAGAATTCTTTGCTACATTCATAAACATTGCTTATGAATATGCCAAATAGACATAAATCTATTCCTATCATTCGTTTCGAATTGTACTATAAAAAATTGTCAAAATCAAGAAAAATTTGCAAATTTAACCAGTTTCTAACATAATCCTTAGACCATTTAAGGGCTTTTCAGAAATCGCCAGACACTTTAGAAAAAGTTGATCTCAAAGTATTCAGGGCATCACGGTAATCAAATTCCTGGATCTGTCTTTTCAGATCAAATCCTGAGTCTCCCAGCCTAAATATAATCAGGTCTTTGTGCTCCTCAAATAAATCATAGGCCTCCGTGTCATTATTTGCCAGCAAAACTGCCAACCGGTTCAGGATTTCATCAATCTGAACCGGGTCAACATCTTCTCTTTGCGGACTTTCAGGGGAGATCCTTTCTTTCGGTAAAGCATCAGCAAAACGTCTTATTTCGGCAACAAACTTATTTGCCAGTTTTTCAAATTGATCCTTTCCCGATCCGATCCTGGCCGCCTGTTCCAGTTCCGCTGCCAGCTCCTGTATTCTGATAGCGCCCAGATTTCCCGCTACGCCCTTGATTGAATGGACTGTTTGCATGATGCTGTGGTAATTTTCTGCTGCCGTCTGCGTTAAAATATGAACCGCATCGGTTTCGCATTTTTGGCCAAACTGCCGGACCAATCTCAAATAAACAGAGATATCACCGCCCAGAATTCTCAGGCCGTTACCGACATTCAAGCCGTCCATCTGCCGAAGGGCTTTTAACTGATTTTGTTCTTCTGGCGCTGTAGCTATATGCCTTGTCTGGTCTTTGTCCACAGCAATTGTAGGAGCCCCCTTATTTTCTGGTTCGTGTTTTTTAATCGGCAGCCATTTGATTAAGCATTTGTATAAAATCTCCGGTTCCACCGGCTTGACCAGATGATCATTCATCCCTGCTTCAATGCATTTGCGCCGATCTTCTTCAAAGGCATTGGCGGTCATTGCTAAAATTGGGACCGCTTCCCAACCTGGCAACCCTCTAATCAGTGCGGTTGCCGCCAACCCATCCATTACCGGCATCTGAACATCCATTAAGATCAGGTCAAATTTAGCCTGAGCGATTTTGCTGAGGGCTTCCTGACCATTTTCGGCCAACTCGATCTTAAATTTAAAGGGCTCCAGAAGCTGCCCGACGATTTCCTGATTAATCTGATTGTCCTCAACAATCAGTATTCGCACCTGTTCATACTGCTTTAACCGATCCTCCAGTGCTTTCAGAGATGACGGTATTTTTGATTCCATATTATTTTCCAGCAGCTCCATTAATGCATCATTAAGCGTTGATGGTGTCATTGGTTTAACCAGAATGCGGCTGATCCCTGCTCGCTGGGCTTCTTCATAGGATATCTGGTTGCCATATCCGGTAATCAGATAAACCGTCGGCCGGGTTTTCAGTTCCAGCGCTTGAAGCATCAGGGCTGTGTCAATGCCATCCATATCCGGCATTTTCAAATCCATCAATACCAACCGAAAAGGGTTCATCAGCTGGTCAGCTTGCATCAATGCTGCCAATCCTTCTTCTCCTGAACTGACCGCCTGACATTTAATTCCAAAATCACTAAGCATACTAATCATCAATTCCCGGGCTTCCAGCATATCATCGATCACCAGAACCCGTACTTCCTCGGAAGACTTAATACTGATTCTGTTTTTGGGTAGTACCGTTGAAATTTCAAAGGGCAGTTCAAACCAGAACCGGCTTCCCTGACCCAGCTCACTTTCAACCCCGATTTCGCCACCTAAGAATTTTGCCAGCCGGGAGCTGATCGCCAAACCCAGACCGGTACCGCCATAAAGACGGGTCATCGATTCGTCGGCCTGGACAAAATCCTGGAACAGGTTTTTCATCTGCGTTTGCGACATTCCGATTCCCGTATCCCACACTTCAAAGCGCAGTCGGATATGCTTTTGATCCTGCTTGATGATCCGGGCAACAATCTTGATGCTCCCTGATTCGGTAAACTTCACTGCATTGCTCATTAAATTAAGTAAAATTTGCCCAAAACGAATCGAATCTCCCCGTAGAACGGTGGGAATATGATCCACATCCACCAGTACGTTGAGGTTTTTTTTAGCCGCTTCATCGCTCAGAATATTGCATACCCTGTCGATTTCCCGAGTGGGCTCAAAATCATGGGCATCCATTTGCATTTTACCGGCTTCAATTTTCGAAAGATCCAGCACATCATTTATGATCTGCAGCAAGTGATTAGCCGCCTCCGTCAGCTTGTCGATCTGTTCCTCCTGACGCATGGTCAGCGGATCCCGCTTGATCAGATGGGCAAGACCGATGATTGCATTCATCGGCGTTCGGATTTCATGACTCATATTTGATAAAAAGGAGCTTTTTGCCTGGTTGGCGGCTTCTGCTTCAAGTTTTGCCATCTCTAATTCAGTGGTTCTGGAAAAAACCATTTCCTCAAGATGCTTTTGATAGGTCTCCAGTTCTTCCAGGTAGTTGATCTTTTCGGTCACATCCTGAACCGTTCCCCAGCTGGCGATCGGATTGCCGTCCTGATCCTGCTCAAATTCCGATCGTTCTTCCACCCAGCGTACTTCATCGCCTGAAAAAATACGATGAAGAACAGTAAAAGACTGGCCTTGCTCCGATTTTTCGATCCAGTTCGCGATGATTTTTTCGCGGTCATCCGGATAGACAAAATCCATATAGCTTTCGAAGGTTTGCGGCATTCCTATTTCTTCACCAAAAATACGATAGGTTTCGTTGGACCAGATCAGTCGGTTTTCGTTAATCTTGAAATGCCAGTGCCCTGTTTTCGAAACTTCCTGGGCTCGATTTAAAAAGGCTTCATTTTGACGCAATGCCTGGGTTATCTCCATACGTTCCCGGTTTAAAAAGGCGGTTCCGATTTGATCGGCAATATGGCAGCCAAAAGTAATTTCGTCGCTTCCCCAGTCATGATTTTTGTTAACATGCATAAAGCCAATCGAACCGATCGCCTTCCCATTGCATAAAACACTGCAAACCAACAGGGTTGTTCCACCCAATGGTTTCATATAAGCCTGCCAGTAGTCTTTTTCCTGTGCTTCGACCGATTTTTCGTCAATGATCATATACCTGTTTTTAATCAGATAATCAAAGGTAAGCGGCTGATCCGCCCTGTTCATGGTTATTTTTTTGGTATGAGTTTGCTCTTTTTTCACATAAAGATCAAGACATTCCATCTTCGTCATTTCATCGTCATATTGCCAGACCGAAACCCGGTCCGTTTCCAGCCGATTGCCCAGGAGCTCTGTTATTTCTGCTGAAAACCGAATAATATCGCCATTGATGCCAGCCTCCAGCTGACTGATTTCCCTGATCAGCTGGGTATGAAGATACAGTTGCTCGACAATAAATTTTTGCTCGATTTCACGTTCCTCTAAACGTTCTTCCAACATCTTTCGGGCATTTTTGAGATCCTGTTCCATCTGGTAGCGTTCAGAAATATCCCGAATTACCTCAACAAAATTTTCACTATCGGCCAGCCAGCTCAAACGACATTCAAAATGATGATTTCCATCCGCATAGGGCAAATCATACTCAAAGGTTTGCATTTGACCTGTCATTCTAGCCATTGCCATGGCTTCTGTAAAAGCATCATTGATATCCGGAGGTAGTATGGCGTTGATTTTTTTATCTAAAAAAAATTCCGGCGGAATGTACAGATCCGATGTTTTTTTTGCCCGGTATTCCAGAATAATTCCCTGTGCATCCGTTAAAAACAGCAGATCCGGTACCATTTCAAAAAAAGCTTCCAATAATTTATTCTTTTTTTCCAACCCGGAATTGACCTGATCCGCCATCTGACTCACCACCCCTTCTCTTTCTAGCTTTTATTATTAGTCGGCGATCTGATCCTGACTCATGACCCGTCTGAAGGCCTCAATTTCTGTTTCAAAGGCTTCCACCACATCCGGGTCAAACTGCAAACCGCGCTGTTCTAAAATATAGTCCACTACCGCATCCAAACTCCAGGCTTTTTTGTAAGGCCGAACCGTGGTGAGGGCATCAAAAACATCAGCCAGTGCCATGATCCTGGCCGAGATGGGAATTTCATCGCCATATAATTCTTCCGGATACCCTTTTCCATCCCATCGTTCATGATGATAATTCATGATTTTCTCGGCTTCTTCCAAAAAATAAAGTGCTGTGATTTCGCCCTGTTCATTATCCGTTTTGTTGACGGATAATGTTTTGTTAATAGCCAGTCGAATGGCATTTCCACCTATTTTACAATGGGTTTTCATCACCTCATACTCCTCGCAGTCAAGCTTTCCCGGTTTTAATAAGATCGCATCGGGAATCCCGATTTTCCCAATATCATGAAGCGGTGCTGCTTTTACAATCCGTTCAATGGCATCATCACCGAGATAGTTCTTAAATTTCTCATTTTTTTGCAATCGCTCAGCAATAATCCGCACATAGTTTTGAGTCCGCAAAACATGATTAGCGGTATCATTATCCCGGGTTTCAACCAATTCTGCAAAAACATTCAAGGTTGTATCCTGAATCATCTGATTCTCCACCATCCGCCGTTCGACCTCAGCTTCCAGCCACGCATTCTGGTTTTTAAGCCGGTCGCGGGCTTGTTTCAGTTCCAGCTGAGCATTAACTCTGGCCAACACAATCCCCGGCCGAAATGGTTTGATAATATAATCAACCGCCCCCAGATGAAATCCCTTTTCTTCATCAATAAGGCTATCCAGGGCCGAAATATAGATAACCGGTATCCCCAGGTTGTCCGGGTCTTTTCGTAATTCCGACAAGGTTTCATAGCCATCCATTCCCGGCATCATAATATCCATCAGAATCAAATCCGGCTTGATTCCCTTTTCAACCGCCTGAAGCAGCTCCGCTCCCGATTTATAGGCCCGAATCAGAAAAGAGGGACTCAATAACTTTTTTAAGATCATCAAATTGATGGGTTCGTCGTCGACAATTGAGATTTCATGTTTTTTCATGTTTCCCTCTCCGTAAGTTTTAAATTAAAATAAACATAATTATCAAATAACTTATTATCGTTATTTTTTACCCCATCTATCTGGAATAAAACATGATTTTCCGTCCATCGCCCGGATGATCAAAAAGTGTCGCCGTGACTAATCCTCAACACTAAAACCGGAACGTCCTGCCCGGGCCACTTCAACGGACTGCCCCAATATTCCGGCCAAAGCCTGAAGGTCGGCGGCGTGAACTATCGCCAACACCTCATCGGCCGGTAACAACCTGGTATCACCATGAGGAATAATCAGCTGGCCAGTTCTGATAATTGCCACTAAAACACATTCGGTGGGCAGACCCAGTTCTCTCACCATCTTACCCACTGCCAGCGATTCCGGATGAACCTTTTCTTCCACCAGCGAAAACTGGCCCTGGTTCAGCTTAAGCAGTGTCATCATATCCCCCACTGACATTTCTTCGGCAACCAGCGTCGCCATCAGCGCAGCCTGGTTTAACGCCACATCCACCCCCATTTCCGGGGTAAACAACCAGGCATTCTTGGGATTTTTAATCCGCGCCAGAATTCGCGGTACCTGATATTCCAGACGGGCAATGGTCGCTGCCACCAGATTGATTTCATCAGCCCCAGTCACCACCGCCAGTACATCGGCCGAACGGATCCCGGCCGCTTCCAGAACACTGGGATCGGTGCCACTCCCCCATACCAGCACCTCTTTGGGCAGATCACATGCCAGCCGTTCCAATTGATGGGTTCTGATTTCTATGAGCTTGACCTGATGGCCGCCGCTTTGCAGTAGCGAAGTCAGATAGCATCCCACCTTGCCGCCGCCTACGATTATTACTTTCATGGTCTGATATCCCCTTTTCTATATTAATCCTAACAGCGATTTAAGACGCTCCCCCGAGGCCGTGGCCACCGCCAGGTGGACCAGATCACGATTTTCAAACACCGTATTAAGCACCGGTATAATCGAGCGGTTCCCTCGGCTGATCGATACCACACTGACTTCTCCGGGAATCGTCAGTTCCCCAACCCGTCGTCCCACCAACAAGGCAGGTATTTCAATTTCCATAATATCCACATCGCCATTCCCGATACTCATGGCTACATTAACCGGTGCAAAACTCAGCAGATCAGCCACCCGATTAACGCCCCAGGACATCGGATCAAAGACCTGCAGTCCCAGCCGCCGATAAATTTCAGCTTTGCGAGGTTCATGAAGGGCTGAAACTACCCGGGGAACCCCAAAAATCTGACTGGCAATCCGGGCCGTCAGAGCATTGGCCTCGTCGTTGGAGGTCACCGCAGCCAGCGAATCAGCCCGCTCAATTCCGGCGGAAAGCAACACATCCCGGTCAAACCCCACCCCGGTGATGGTTTTTCCCTTAAAGCCAGCTCCCAAATGTTTAAAGGTCAATGGGTCCTGATCAATGACGGTAATGTCATGGTCACTCTGATTTAGCTTAAGGGCTAAACCCGATCCGATTCGCCCGCAGCCTATAATAATGGTTTTCATTTAGCTATCCCCTTTCTCAATCTCTATTTTATTATGTTTTCTATCAAAACGTCGTTTATCCCAATTTCGCAGAAAGGCCTTCCGCAGTTCGTCGATAAAAATCACCACCGGCACCCACATAAACAGATAGGCCCATTCAATCAACCCGATTGGGGCGGTATTAAAGATCTCGTGCAAAAATGGGGTGTAGATCAGAATACTAAAGACCGTTAGTTCACAGACAATCCCGATTAAGATCATATGGTTGCTGAACAGCCCCACCTTAAACACCGAAGCCCGTTCGGTTCGACAATTAAAGACAATCCCGATTTGGGTAACGACAATCGCTCCCAACGTCATGGTCGTGGCCATCCGATAAATCTCGCCCGAGTCTGCCATCGGTATCCCCGGCCAGCCGTTTTGCCAATACAAGAAGAAAAAGGCCGACATCGCAATGGCCGATTCCATGATCCCGTAGAACAGAAAGGCGCGAATCAGCAGGGGCCGATTGAGCAAATGTTCCTGCTGCGATCTTGGCGGACGCTGCATTACCCCTTCTTCTGGCAGTTCAACCCCCAAGGCGATGGCCGGGATCATATCGGTGCCCAGATCCACCGCCAGAATCTGCATTACCGTCAGCGGCAAAGGAATCTGGCCTTTGGCGAATAAAAACACAATAAAAGGCACAGCCTCAGGGACATTGCTGTTTAAAATATAGGTGGCAAACTTACGGATATTGTTGTATACGCCCCGGCCTTCTTCGACGGCGTTGACGATGGAGGCAAAATTGTCGTCGGTGAGAATCATATCGGCGGCTTCCTTGGCCACATCTGTTCCGGAAATCCCCATGGCAATGCCGATGTCAGCCTTTTTAAGAGCCGGTGAATCATTGACGCCATCACCGGTGACCGCCACCACATTGCCCATCTCCTGAAGGGCGGTGACCACCCGCAGTTTTTGTTCCGGCGCTACCCGGGCAAAAACAATCTCTCCGGTTAGCGCTTTTTTCAGATCCTCGTCATTGATTTCATCCAGCTCAACGCCAGTGACAATCCGGGGCTGCGGGCTATGGATAATGCCGATCCGCCGGGCAATGCTTTCAGCCGTTAAGCCATAATCACCGGTAATCATAATAATTTTTATCCCGGCCTGATGGCATTTTTCAACTGCCGCTGCTACTTCCAACCGAGGTGGATCCGCCATGACCGTGAGACCTAAAAAGGTCATGTTATTTTCAATACGCTCTGCTGTGTAATCGCTGAGGCGCTCAGGTAAACCCATGTCTTTGGTGAGAACCCGCATCGCTACTGCCAAAACCCGGAGTCCTTTGCGGGCATAGTCGTCATTGGCCGCCATCACCTTTTTCCGGGTATCCTCATCCATCGCCACGTCTTCACCATCTTTGAGATAATGAGTACACAAATCCAGCACCTCTTTGGGCGCTCCCTTGATATAGGCCAGCTTTTCCAGATCCGAGATGTCACTGGATACCTGATGAATCGTACTCATCCGCTTGCGATGGGACTCAAATGGCAGTTCCCGCAGCCGGGGACTGTGGGAAAGCTCCGCGTCCAGATCAATTTTACCCTTCCGGGCAGCTACCACCAGGGCCGCCTCGGTGGGATCCCCCAGAATATTCCAATGGTTTATTTCCGGCGATGGCGGCAACAACCGGGAATTATTGCAAAGGCTGGCGGCCAGCAACAATGTACGCATATCACTGTTTTCGGCCAGCGTAATGGCGGTCTCACCTGATCGCATTTCTCCCTCTGGGGCATAACCAACCCCGGTTACCTTAATCTGCTGATCGACCATCCAGCAGTCGCTGACAGTCATTTCATTCTGGGTCAGGGTTCCGGTTTTATCGGTGCAGATAACCGTGGTACAACCCAAGGTTTCGACCGCCGATAAGCGTTTGATTAAGGCATTGCGTTTGGCCATCCGCTTGACCCCCATAGCCAGGGATAAGGTCACTGTTGGCAATAAGCCCTCGGGGATAAAGGCCACAATCATCCCCATCGCGAAAATAAAACTTTCAGTAATATTGACATGAGCAAGCAGTACCGCCAAGGCAAAAAACAGGACCCCCATGCTGATCGCCATGGCTGAAACCAGTCGGGTAATCCGTCCCATTTCAAGCTGCAGCGGACTGGGTGCTTCCACCATGTTCTGGGTCAGATCGGCAATTTTGCCAAACTCGGTATTCATGCCGGTGGCAAATACTACCGCCTTACAGGCGCCTGAAGCCGCATTGGTTCCGGCAAAAATCAGATTGGGCTGTTCCGAACGTCCCAGGTCAGTACGATGACCAACATCTTTTGTTTTATGAGCCGGATGGGATTCCCCGGTCAGGATGGACTGATCGGCTCGGAAATCATTGTCCTCAACCAGGCGGCTGTCAGCCGAAATCCGGTCGCCCTCGGCCAGAATAATCAGATCCCCCGGCACCAGTTCCTCGGCCAGAATTTTGACTTCCTGTCCATCCCGGATCACCCGGGCATAGGTCGGCAGCAGCTGGCCCAGGGCTTCGATTGCTTTTTCGGCCTGAAACTCCTGCCAGAAACTGAATAGTCCATTAATGACATTGACCAGCCAAATGGCAATGGCCAGTTGGGGCAGCTGGGCAATCAGGGCAACCACGCCGCCAATCCATAAGAGAATGGCCATCAGGTGGGTAAAATTGGCCAGAAATTTCCAGATCAGTGGTTTACCCTTCTTTTTTTGAATACTGTTCTCACCAAAATGCGCCAATCGTGCTGCCGCTTCCTTAGACGTCAGACCTTCCGCACTTGTTTTCAGCTCGATATAAACATCAGCAACGGATAAGTTTTCGATGGGTTTTTCTAAGCCTTTTGCCAGCGCTTCATAATCTGCCTGCTGCATCATCAATCACCCTCTTTTTTATTATTTTTTCCGCAATTTGCCACAGCAAAACTTCTTTCTATTTCAGTATACCCACGATACTGTCTTGCCAATCAATTTTCCGCATTTTCATTCTGATCCTATCACTTTTATATTTATTGATACTTTTAGCAATATCAGAACTGTATTACAATAAGCAAGCCACATTGAAGAACTAAAAATCAAACCGAGGAGATACTTAAATGAATAATCGCTATGAACTAAACAAAAACCTGGCCCAGATGTTAAAAGGCGGGGTGATTATGGATGTTACCACGGCCGAGCAGGCCCGCATTGCCCAGGAAGCCGGCGCCTGTGCCGTGATGGCATTGGAACGGATTCCCGCTGATATCCGGTCGGCCGGCGGGGTTTCGCGGATGAGTGATCCCAAAATGATCAAGAGTATTCAGGCCGCGGTTTCCATTCCGGTAATGGCCAAGGTACGGATCGGTCACTTTGCCGAAGCCCAGATCCTGGAAGCCATCGAAATTGATTATATCGACGAAAGCGAAGTGCTGTCGCCAGCCGATGATACCTATCACATCGACAAAACCAATTTCTCGGTTCCCTTTGTCTGCGGCGCCAAAGATCTGGGCGAAGCCCTGCGACGGATCAGCGAAGGCGCTTCGATGATTCGCACCAAGGGTGAACCGGGCACTGGCGACGTGGTTCAGGCCGTTCGCCATATGCGCCTGATCAATCAGCAGATCCGCACGATTCAAAACACCAGAGAGGATGAACTCTTCCAGGTGGCCAAGGATCTGCAGGTGCCTTATGAGCTGGTTCAGCTGGTCAATGAAACCGGCAAACTGCCAATAGTGAACTTTGCTGCCGGCGGCATCGCCACCCCGGCTGATGCCGCTCTGATGATGCAGCTGGGGGCTGAAGGAGTCTTTGTCGGCTCCGGCATCTTCAAATCTGGCAATCCGGCCAAACGGGCCCAAGCCATTGTCAAAGCGGTGACCAATTATAATGATGCCAAACTGCTGGCTGAACTCTCCGAAGATCTGGGCGAAGCCATGGTGGGTATCAACGAGCAGGAAATCGACTTATTGATGGCGCAACGAGGCATCTAATGGCGACAACCATTGGTGTATTAGCAGTCCAGGGCGCTTTTTCCGAACATATCACTGCTTTGGAGCAATTGGGTGTTCACTGCATCGAAATTAGAAAACCCGCAGATCTGACCAACCATTCCCTGGATGGTCTGGTTCTCCCCGGGGGTGAAAGCACCGTTATCGGCAAGCTGTTGCGGGAGCTGGAGCTTTTTGAACCCCTGAAAAACCTCATTGAAGCAGGCCTGCCGGTGCTGGGCACCTGCGCCGGACTGATTCTACTGGCGGGTAAAATTGCTGAAGATGATACCATTCATTTTGGCACGATGAATATGGTAGCCCGCAGAAACGCCTATGGCCGCCAGCTTGGCAGCTTTCAGACCGAGGCTGAATTTGATGCCTGCGGAACAATCCCGATGGTTTTTATCAGGGCACCCTATATCGAAAGTGTAGGCGCCGGCGTGGAAATTCTGGCTCGGGTTGACAATCATATTGTGGCCGCCCGACAGGGGAACATGGTAGTGACTTCGTTTCATCCGGAGCTGACCGCGGATCGCACTGTGCATCAGTATTTTTTAAGTTTAGTTCAACAAAAAGCAAAAACCTGTGTCGCTTGATGGCGATACAGGTTTTGCCGTAATAACTTTGAAGATTAAAACAGTTCTTTACTCATTTCATCGATGCATTCATCAATATAAGCAATAACACCCTCAAAATTTTCAATTGGCAGACCGGATGTCTGGCAAGGAATGAAGTATTTGCGGCCATTGGCTTTACAGGTTTCTTCAACTTGTTTTTTAACCACTTCTTTTTCCCAACCGGGATAATCCACGGTACCACTGTGAAGGCCGCCCATGAAGGTGATCTTGTCGCCGTACTTTTCAACCAACTCAGGAATATTATTGGTGTTCATAACCCCTTGCCAGATATCAATGCCGGCTTCGATCATATAAGGCACTAAATTAGCGGCATAAGAGTCACTATGGTGGATGATCAGTTCCACGCCATTGTCTTTATAGAATTTATATATTTTTTTATAAGCTGGCAGAAAAAATTCTTCAAACATATCTGGTGAAACAAAGGATGAAATCTGGCTACCCCAGTCATCATGATGTAAGATCGCTTCGGGATGGAGTTTATCAACCATGACGGCCGCAAAATCCAGTTCATATTCGGTCAGGTAATCAATCAGTTCCTGCATCGCTTCCGGTTCTTCGTAAAGAGCCATCAGGGCATTTTCCATTCCCATTAAATGGTGGGTCATTTCGAAGATACCAGGGGCATAGAAAACAGTGGCAAACTTTTCCTTGCGGTCAACGGCATTGGCGTGGGCCAGCGCTGGTGCCCAGGCTTCATCGGATGTTTCGATGGCTGGTTTGACAACAGTTTTTTTCCATTCGGTAATATCCTGAATCACAGCCAGGCCATCATGATGAACCGGGAACATTCCCAGTTGTCCTTCCGGCCATTGCCAGGTAATACCCCAATGGTCTTTCCAGGTCTGGCCATAATTGAATTCCACACCCAGTGGCACTTCCATGATCAAATCAATAAATTCATATTGTTTGACAAAACGATCCGGATTGCCACCCTTCATTGTTTCCAGCAAATTTTCTCTAATTGTTAACATTATTTCTCCTTCATATGCTTTATTTGGGATAATTAGGGCTTAAGCGCCAATCAGTTCTTTGGCTTTTGATGCTGAGCTGCCAGCGTCTGGGGCATAACCATCAGCACCGATTTCGTTGGCGTATTCCTGAGTAACCGGAGCACCACCAACAATGACTTTCATATCTGGGTAGGCTGCTTTAATGGTTTGAACCGCTTCTTTTAAAGCCGGCATGGTCGTTGTCAATAGACCGGAACAAGCAACCAGAACCACGTTATTATTTTCTTTTACGGCTTCCACAAATCGTTCTGCCGGTACGTCAACGCCCAGGTCGACCATATCAAAGCCAGCGCTTTCAAGCATCATGACTACCAGGTTTTTACCGATATCGTGAAGGTCTCCGGCCACGGTTCCCATGATACAGGTCCCCAGTGAGCTGGAGCCGTCGCCGGCCATCACTGGTTTTAAGATTTCAACCCCTTTTGACATCGCTTTAGCGGCAATCAGCATTTCTGGAACGAAGATTTCGCCAGAAGAAAATTTATCCCCAACCACGCCCATGGAAGCGATCATCGCATCCAGAATATCCTGGGCTTTATCGCCGGCATCCAGCGCTTCCTGAACAGCTGCGGCAACCTTCTTTGATTTACCCGTTTCGACCAATACTTTTACATCTTCAATTTTTGACATCTTAATTTCTCCTTGATTTGAATTTAAAATTTTATTTAACCAACCGGAACCTGTGTGGGTGCCGGGTTTTGTTGTAACCGGTTGTTGCTGACTGTTATTTTACGAAAATGCCTTCCCGGAAAGCGCCAATATATTCCATGCAGTATTCATCCTCGCCCATCATCGCCTCGGTGGCGAACAGCATCCCCATCATATCCTTGTTCAGGGGATCGAGAATAAAGCTGTCCATGCCGGCACTCATGGCCAAAACGGCAAAGGCCTGATTGGCAATCCGGCGGGCTGGCAGGTTGAATGAAATATTGCTGACGGCGCCGGTGACATGAATGGTTGGATATTGTTTTTTAATTTCCCGGATGACTTCAGTCACCATGGCAATGCCGTCTTCAGAGGTACAAAGCATTTCAATCAAGGGATCAATATGCATGCGGGAGGGGTCGATCTTGTATTCTTTACATTTTGCCATCAGATCGGTGAAAACGTCCAGACGATCTTTGGCGGTTTTAGGGATACCCTTGTCACTGTTTAATAAGGCAACACATTCCCATTTGGTGTCGGCCAGTACTTTGAAAGCCTCATCAACCTTACCGCCTTCCAGCGATACCGAGTTAAACAGTCCTGGTTTGTGGCAGTATTTCATCGATTCAATACAGGTATAAACATTGGGGCTGTCCACCGCAATGGGCACATCGGTGGCATCCTGAACAATGTCAATCAACCATTTCATCGTTTCCAGTTCGATGTCATCATCCACTGAAGCACAGACGTCGATGAAATTCGCCCCGGCTTCGGCCTGTTTAATGGCCAGGTTCCGGATAAATTCGGCATCCTTTGCCGCAATGGCCTTCCCGGTTGAGGGAATCGCCCCGTTAATCTTTTCGCCAATAATAATCATTTTCTTTCTCCTTTTCGATCTTGTTTATATTTGAAACGATTCTTCGTTTAAATGCTACTTTTGATTTTACTGATTCTTAATCACCTGATATGATTATCGTTTACACTAATTAACTGGCAACGCTGTCATTATTTTCCGACTACCCTGATCAATAGCCAGCATTCTTACCAGCACCGGAGTTCCTGAACCGGTTAAGTATTTTACCGGTAAAGTAATTGCAGTATAGTCCTATTTTTACGAATTGTCAATAATTATTTTACCGGTAAAATAATTATCTTCAGATTCCATGTTTTGCCTTGATATCGAGAAGATTAAACGATACAATAACAGCATCGAAAACGAAAAGAGACAGATATGAAAAATCAGAAAGAAAATATTATCCTGGTAGCCACAAAACTTTTTTACGAGCAAGGTTATAAAAATACCTATTTAGATCAAATTGCCGCTGTCTGTGAGATTACCAAACCTTTGATTACTTATTATTTTAAATCAAAATCTAATTTGGCCCGGGAAGTAACTGAGAAATTTCTGGTCGAACATAAGAACAGGGTTGCTTTTAGACTATATTTAGAGTATTTCAGAGGCAATCCGGCTGACTTACAAGTGAGTACCGCAGTGGAAATCCGTTTATATGACATGCTGCACTTATGCGATCCCAATGTCATGCGTTTTATTAAAGAACATGCTGATGAAAAGCATGAAGATACCTTTTCCCCAAGTGTTGTTCATCTTTATAAAATCCATGACCGACGATACAAATTAAAACTGAAACGATGCCCTGATGAAATATCCATGATTGCGCGATCTGCCATGGCTTCCTCATTATCGGTTAAATTAGCCTATGCCAATGGTGAGTTTGACTGTTCCCAGGAAGAATGTCTGGATTACCTGACCAGCCTTCATTTTGTTCTGATGCATATTGAAGAAAGCCGAATTGATGAGATCATTGAAGAAAGCAAACGGGTTTTACAATTGATCCCTTTTGAAATCAAACCTTATTTTCAGGTTGTCTAATCTCGTTTTTTTTTATCCATGGATGATTACAAAAAGAACTTAGTCGCGCTGTTAGAAACAGCGCGACTAAGTTCTTTTTTATAAGCCACAATCATCCCGAGTCTCAATGCATATGCCGATGGTGAACGTCCGGCAGATGACAATGACTGTGAACCGTATTTTTGTGGGTATGTTCATGGCAATGATCGCCGGTAACCGGCGGATGATCCGCATGGAGATGGTGTTCGTCATCGTGGTTATGGCTGTGGTCGTGGGTCTCCTCATCATGGCTATGGTCATGCTCGTGATTTTCCGATAGCGCCAGCCAGGTTCCCAGAACCATAATGACCAGAACCATTAAAAATGAAAAAGTGATGGGCTCCTTGAGTACCAGCCATGATATCAGAACGCCCATAAAAGGGGCCGCCGCGTAATAGGCACTGGTTCGGGCGGCCCCCAGTCCCCGCTGGGCTTTGACATAGAAAAAAATGCTCAGGCCATAGGCCACAAAGCCTAAGAACATGGCCAGCATAATATAAATCAGCGAGCCGGACAGGTTGCCCCAGATCAAAGCAATCAGCAAGGCTCCCAGTCCCGATCCAAAACCTTTCAGAATGACCACCTGAACCGGATCTTTGATCGATAAATTCCGGGTACAGTTATTCTCCAAGCCCCAGCAAACACAGGAAAGCATCACAAAAACCGCCCCGATTGATAAATTAATCGCTGCCGCATCGGTAATGGTCAGCAAGATACTGGCCAGGGAAATAAAGGCAATCGCCATCCACATCCGTTTGCCAATTGCTTCTTTAAAAAAAATCATGGCGATTATTGAGGTTGCCGCAATCTCAAAATTGCCTAGCAGGGCGGCGGTGCTGGAATTAGTCAGACTGATTCCCAGCAATAGCAAAATTGGTGCTGCGATATCCAATAAAATCATCAGTATAACCGAGGGCATTTCTTTTTTGGTCAGTCTGGCTTCTTTGGACACGGTTCGACGGGTCTTATTTAAAACCGTCAGCACGGTCATGCCCAGCCCCGCGCCCAGATATAACAATGCCGCCAGAAACAAAGGGTGGATTTCGTTGAGCAGCAGCTTGGAAAAGGGCGCATTAATCCCAAACAGCAGGGCTGCCAAGATTGCATACATTACCGCAGTATTTTTCTTCATGAATTACTGAACCTCCGCTTCTGAGTTTTACTGTTGTGACCTTATTTTACCATAACAGCAAGCCGCTCTAGATATTTTTCTTGACCAGCCCAATGGCTGAGAAAATGGCAAACATCAGCAGATTAATAACCACCACACTGGCTCCGGTGGGAAAGGAGAAAATGAAGGACAGGACAATTCCGGCTACAAAGCAGATCACCGATAAAATGGCCGAACTGATCACCACCTGCTTAAAGGTTTTGAACAAGCGCATCGACGTCAGGGCAGGGAAAATAATCAGACTGGAAATCAGCAGCGCTCCCATCATCCGCATCCCCACCACAATGGTCATCGCCGTTAAAAGGGCAATCAGGGTATTATAACGGCCGGCATTGGTACCGGTCGCCCGGGTAAAACTTTCGTCGAAGGTGACAGCGAAAATCTTGTTGTAAAACAGCACATACAGCAAAATCACCACAACGGAAACCCCGACACTGAGAAACACGTCGCTTTCACTCATGGCCAGAATGCTGCCAAACATATAATTGCTGGTATCGGCATTCATCCCCGATGTGTAAGAAATGATAATCACGCCAATCGCCAGCGAACTGCTGGAAATCAGGGCAATGGCGGCATCCCCCTTGATCCGGCTGTTTTCGCTGATCCGTAACAACACAAATGCGGCCACAGCCACCACCGGAATGGCCACTTCCAGCGGTGACAGGTTTAACGCCATGGCCAGCGCCAGGGCCCCAAACCCTACATGGGATAAGCCATCCCCGATCATCGAATAGCGTTTCAACACCAGGCTCACACCCAAAAGAGCGGCACACAGAGATACCAGAACTCCGACAATGAGGGCTCTCACCACAAAGGCGTAAGACATTAGTTCAGTCAGCAACTCAATCATGTTTTGGATCCCCCATCATTCGCTGACACATCTCCGTTTTCAAATAGTCCTCGGTTGAACCGAAAAAGGCCGTTTCGGTTTTCATATGAAGAATTTTGTTACCATACTTGATCGCACTGTCGATATCATGAGAAACCATCATTACGGTAATCCCCTGAGTTTGATTGAGTTTTGCTACCAGTTGATACAAATCGGCCGTCATCATCGGGTCCAGACCTGCCACCGGTTCATCCAGCAGCAGCAGTTTTTCGGTGGCACAAAGCGCCCGGGCCAGCAGTACGCGCTGCTGCTGGCCACCTGATAAGTCCCGATAGGATTTCTTTTTGATATCGGTGATATTAAGCTGCTTCATCTTATCCGCGGCTCGATCTTTTTCCGCCCGGGAGTAAAAGGGCAACAGCCCCCGGCGATTGAGACAACCGGAGATCACCACTTCGGTAACACTGGCTGGAAAATCCCGCTGAATCACCGTCTGTTGGGGCAGATAGCCAATTTCATTTTGATTGATGGCGGCAAAGGTAATCTTACCTTCCTGGGGTTTAATCAGTCCCAAAAGGCCCTTTATCAGGGTGCTTTTCCCGGAACCATTTTCGCCCACCACACACAGATAGTCACCCTGCTCCAGATCAAAACTGACGTTGTTCACGGCCCGTTGTCCGTCATATCCGATTGTAACCCCTTCACAGGAAATTAGTTTCATTGGTTGGCCAGCCCCTTTCGCAGATTTTCGGCATTTTGCTGCATAATTGAAACGTAGGTTACGCCGGTCTCAAAATCGTCCTTTGTCACATTATGGGCCGAATGAAGCAGCAGCAGCTGGGCTCCGGTTTGTTCACTGATGGCTCTGGCAATGTTCTGATTGCTGAGCTCAAGATAATAGACATATTTGATGTTTTTTTCCTGAATGGTGTTCATCAGATAAGCCAGGGTTCCGGCACTGGCCTCGGTATCGGTACTGCAGCCCGGAAATGCGGCTTTATATTCCAGCCCAAACTCATCAACAAAGTATCGAAACGGAAAGCGATCACCAAAAACCAGCAGCTTATTGGGCGATGCTGCCACAATCCCGGCAATTTCATCATCTACGACCTGGATCTGAGCTGTATATTCGGCGGCGTTGTTGGCATAGGTATCGGCATTTTGAGCATCTACTTTGGCCAATGCCGCGGCAATTTCATTAACCATCAGGATGGCATTTTTAGGCGATGTCCAGATATGTTCGTCATACTCAATTTCTGCCGCTACCGGTTCGCTTTCTGTTGGCGTGCTTTCAGCCGCCACTGGCTCTTCTTCGGCTTCCATCCCTTCCACGGTTTCCTCTACCACCGGTTTTACCGCATCCATTAATCGGATAATGCTTTTATTACTGGTATCCATGGACTCCAGGATGGTACTGACCCAGGCATCATTTTCCCCGCCAATGTAGATAAACACATCAGCCTCCTGGATTTTGATAATATCGGCCGGGGAGGGATCGTAGGAATGGACTTCGGCGGCTGGCTTTACCAGCATCGTCAACTCGGCCTGATCCCCGGCAATGGCTCTGGCAAAATCATAGACGGGAAAAATGGTCGTGACAATGCTAATCTTTTCCGGGTTATCGGAGTTTTTGGCCGCCGTATTTGGGGAACAGCCGGTTATTCCCAGCACCAAAATCAGCAGCGCTACTGACACAACTACTATCTTTTTCATCACAATGCCTCCTGATTGTTTTCTTTATCTGAACAGCTTTTACATAATCCATAAAAAACGGTTTTAAATGTATTAATGTCAAAGGCGTGGTGATTCAACACATGGGTGTACAGATCCTTCATATAGCCACATTCCAGATGAATCAGGGTTCCGCAATTCTCACATTTCAGATGAAAATGCTCATGGCAATGGGCTTCCTCCCCGATATACTGAAAGCAGGCACTGGTTACCCCATTGATGATATATTTCTGCAGCTCGCCCTGCTCTACCAGCTTATCGAGATGTCGATAAATGGTGGTCACCCCCACTGGTGTGCCCTGCTTTTCCAGAAATTCAGCAATCATAGTGACCGTAATATGCTGATTTTTTTTGGAAATTAAATATTTCAGGATTGTATCCTGTTGTTTTGTTTTGTAGTAAGACGGTTTTCCCATGGTTCCCTCGTAAAATGAATTTGAAAATCATTTTCATATTACATCAAAACTACTGATCTGTCAAAGTAATTTGGAAATCATTTTCATATTGGTCTTTTTTGTAATTCGTGTTTCTTTTTCACAAATCGGGATATAATAACCATAGCTTATCTTTTATCAAAATGCGGGCACCAATTTTTTTGCATGTTATTTAGTGTCACCCTATGAGAGGCCACCATGAACATCGATCTTGCTACAATTGCCCTGATTTTAGTCCTTTCCAGTATTTTTCAGGCCATTTTCATACTTCTCCTGGCTTCCAAATATCCCGGTGTTGATCACTTTGGAGTCAGCTGCTCATTTTATGCCCTGGGGTTTCTTTTCATTATGTTCCAGGACAGCAATGCCAATGGTCTGATCACCGTTGTACTCGGGAATGCGCTGCTACTGCTGGCGTTGATTTTTCAGTATATGGGTTTGGTCCGCTTTTTAGAGCTGCCCGAAAACAAGTGGTTTCCGCCACTCATTTTCGGATCTTGTCTCGTGACCGTGATCTATTTCCAGTTAATTTTTGACTCTATTTCGCTTCGTATTTTTTTTGTTTATCTTTCCTTTGGATTAATTGCCCTTTTAGTCGCCGGTACACTTCGTAAAAAGAGCAATTCTCTTTTTATGCGACAAATCCCAATTCTTTTTTTGATATTCGCTTCGGCCAGTATTTTTTCTATTCTGAGAGCTTTTTATGCCTTATTCTCCCCTCCCATAGCCAATGCTCTGGCTCCGGCACTTTTTCAGGTACTTTCTTTTACCGGAGCTTTCATTGTCAATATTATTGTGACCTTTACCTTTGTTATGATGGTTAATGAACGGGTGAGTTCTGATATCCGCACTGCTAAAGAACAGTTTGAACAGATCTTTAATCTCAGTCCCGATGCCAGCCTGATCACAACCCTGCCGGATAGTAAAATTGTGAATTTCAACCTCGGTTTTTTAAATTTTACCGGGTTCTCCCGGGAAGAAGTTCTTAATAAAAGCCTGTTGGACCTAAATATTTATGAAAATCCAACAGATCGGGAAAAGCTTTTGAATGAGATCACCACCAACCAGTCAGTTGATGATTTCGAATTAAAGTTCCGAAATAAGAATAATGATATCCGCATTTGTTCAGTTTCGGCAAAAATTATCTCATTGAACACTACCCCTCATGTCATCAGTATCATTCATGATATTACGGACCGAAAGAGGAACGAAGAAGCGGTTCTTTACTTAAGCTATCATGATCAATTAACCGGACTTTACAACCGCCGTTTTTATGAAGAAGAGCTCCACCGTCTTGACACCCCGCGTAACCTTCCGATTGCCCTGCTTATGGCAGATGTTAACGGACTCAAGCTGATTAATGATGCCTACGGCCACCAAATGGGAGACAGGATCTTAAAAGAATTTGCCGAGATTCTAAAAAACGAATGCCGCCATGATGAAATTGTTTCCCGGGTCGGCGGCGATGAGTTTGTCGTATTATTTTCACAAACTAATCAGAAAAGTGTGGAAAGCATTGTTAAGCGGCTCAATACCGCCATCTCCAATGTTCGGATTGACCACACTATTTTATCGGTTTCGATGGGTTTTGCCCTCAAAAAAGATCCCCAGGATGACCTCAACGATGTTTTTAAACGGGCCGAAGATGCCATGTATCAGCATAAACTAACCATCAGTCCCAGTATTAAAAGAGCCACCATTGACTTGATCGTCAATTCCATATATGAACGAAACCACCTGGAGGTGATTCATTCCCAATCAGTCAGTGAATACTGCCAGGCCATCGCCCGGGAACTGGGTTTCGAAACTGAAGCCATCAACCAGCTCGGTCTGGCCGGTTTACGGCATGACATTGGCGAAATTGCCATTGACGAAGCGATTTTAGCCAAATCTGAACAATTAAGCGAAGCCGAATGGGCAGAAATCAAACGTCATCCCGAAATCGGTTACCATATTCTCCGCTCCGTCAATGAACTGGCGGAAATTGCCAAATTTGTTCTCGAACACCATGAACGCTGGGATGGGCGTGGCTATCCCAAAGGCCTGAAAGCTGATGAAATATCCCTGCAGGGGCGGATTATTGCCATTGCCGATGCCTATTGCACGATGACCACCGAACGCCCTTTCTGCCGGGCCTTGAGCGAAACCGAAGCGATTACCGAGATTAAAACATGCTCCGGCCTTCAATTTGATGAGAATCTGGCCCGGCTCTTTGTTGAAAAAGTGCTGCAAAAAGAATGGCCCCCATCTTAAAAAGCCAAGTATTACCCATCTTTCAAAACATACTGACGGGGAACCATTGGCTTTTTTAATCTGCGTTGCTGATTGGTATGACGATACCTTTTCGGTTTTTTTCTTATCCTCGGTTCAATTGAAACCCATGATCCAGAGGCCCGCTACCATGTCCCAGATCCAGATTGGCTGACAACGCTCCGGACACGTAATCTTTGGCGTTTTTTACGGCCGTTTTGATCTGATGCCCAGCGGCAAGATTGCAGGCAATCGCCGAGGAAAGGGTGCAGCCGGTGCCATGAGTATTGGGATTATCAATTTTCACGCCGGGAAACCAGACTTCTTCGCTGCCCTTGTGATCTTGAATCAGCAGAAAATCATCGGCGCTTTCGAACAGGTGCCCGCCCTTAACCAGAATGCTTCCGGCATAGGTTTCAGCGATTTTTTTGGCGGCTCTGATCATATCCAACCGGGAATGAATGCCAAATCCGCACAGACATTCGGCCTCGGGAATATTGGGGGTGATCAAATCTGCCAGTGGCATCAGCTCTGTTTTTAAACTTTCAATGCTGTCGTCACTCAATAGTCGGCCACCGCTGGTGGCCACCATCACCGGATCCAGGACAATGTTTTTGGCCTGGTGCTGTTTTAGTTTTTTGGCAATGCTGCCGATAATCTCAGCACTGTAGACCATGCCGATTTTAACCGCATCGGGAAAAATATCGGTAAAAACGCAATCGATCTGATTTTCCACAAATTCCGGTGCAACTTCAGAAATCCCATAAACCCCGGTCGTGTTTTGGGCCGTTAAAACGGTGATCACCGTCATCGCATAGCTACCGTGGGCGATCATGGTTTTAATATCGGCCTGGATGCCAGCTCCGCCGCTGGAATCCGACCCGGCTATCGATAAGACCTTTTTCATTGTAGCAACTCCTTAAAGCTCATAATGGCGTAATCTGAACTGTTCTTGATCGCTTCCCAATCATTTTTTGAGGCTTCATCAAAAACGCCGATGATATGACAGCCGGACTCTCTGGCGGCCTGGATGCAATATAAGGCATCTTCAAATATGGCAATCTGCGGTGCCGGCAATTCCAGCTGTGCCACCGCCTGATGATAAATATCCGGCTGACTTTTGGACAAACCGGTCATCCCGGATGTGAGGATAAACTGAAAATGATCCTGCAGTCCAAACCGCCGCAACACCAATTCGGTCAGGGTCTTGTGGGTAGCGGTTAAGATGGCCATTTTTATGCCCTGGTTGAAATACTGATCCAGGGTTTCCTTGACAAAGGGTTTTAGCGCGATATGTTTGGCGTAGTTTTCCCGGATCATGCCGTTGATTTCATCACCGACCTGTGCTTCCGTCATAGCCACCCCGTAAAACTCGATAAAATAACGGGCCGATTCAGCAAAACTCATGGTTTTAATGGTCTCATTTAAATCATCGGGAGGATTAATCCCGTATTTTATTAAAAAATCACTACCGATATTTTCCCAGGCCGGCATCGAGTCAATCAGAGTGCCGTCCAGATCAAAGATCATTCCCTCCACATTCATAACTGCCTGGTTCATGGCCTTGTCATCGCCTCGGATAAAGATCTCAGTTCCTGGGTCGCACTGATGATATCCGCTTTCGCAAAGATAGCTGATACCAGTGCTACCCCATCCACTCCGGTTCCTGTTAAAGTGTGAATATTGGTTTCGTTCAGACCGCCGATAGCCACCACCGGAATTGATACCGCCTGACAGATTGCCGCAATTGTTTCAAAAGCCACTACCTCCGCCTCGGTTTTGGTGGCGGTGGCGTAGATGGCCCCCACCCCAATATAGTCGGCACCGTCCGCTTCAGCTTTTTGTGCCAATTCTACCGTATCAGCGGAAACGCCGATGATTTTATCACCGATCCGTTTTCGCAATTCCCCGGCATCCATATCGTCCTGACCGACATGAACCCCATCGGCGTCAACTGCCAGGGCCACTTCGATAGCGTCATTAATGACAAAAGGGATCTTGTAGGCATCGGTTAATTTCTTGATCGCCCGGGCTTCCTTGACAAAGTCATCAAAATTCAGGTCCTTTTCCCGCAGCTGGATAAAGGTCGCACCGCCTTTTAGGGTGTCTTCGACCTGATCAGCCAGGCTCCGGTCGCCCAGCCAGCTACGGTCGGTAACCGCATAGAGCAGCATCGTCTGCTTATCGAGTTTCAACCTTCGTCCCTCCTTCCAATGTTTGGACATTCATCTGACTCATGGCATCAATGAGGTAGGTGCGAAAAGATGCCGTTCCGGCTTCATGAGCCTGAACCTTGGCAAAGGCCAGCTCCCCGCACAAGCCCAGACAACTGACGGCGGCAGCGGTAGCCAGCAGCAACTCCCCGGGATTGGCCCCGCAATAACTGCCAATGACCGTGGTCAGCATGCAGCCGGTGCCGGTAATTCGCGACATCATCGGGTGGCCATTGCGAATTACTAACGCTTTCTGGCTGTCGGCGACAATATCGATGGCACCGGTAATGGCAATGACAGCACCGGTTTTGGCGCTGAGCGCTTTGGCAAAGACAACCATCTGATCAAGATTTTCTTCGTTCACTGCATCACTGATATCAGCATCGACCCCTTTGGTGGTGCCGCTGCCCTGATCAATGGTCTTGATTTCTGAGACATTACCGCGGATCACGCTGAACTGTACTTCTTTTAACAGCTTAAAAACGGTGTCCGTCCGTAGGGTCGAGGCACCGGCCCCGACCGGATCGAGAATCACCGGCCGACCGAGACTGTTGGCTTTTTTCCCGGCCTTAATCATCGCTGCCACCGTCCGTTCGTTAAGGGTTCCGATATTGATGACGAGGGCATTACAAATGGCAATAATTTCTTCCACCTCATTGATATCATCGGCCATAATCGGTGCCCCACCGCAGGCCAGCACGATATTGGCACAGTCGTTCACTGTTACATAGTTGGTGATGGAATGGACCAACGGCGGCTGATTACTGATATTTGCTAAGATTTTTTCAAACATAATACTCTCCCTTTTTCTACTAATATGCACAAGATGGCAATCAGAACCATTGCCGGTAGGGTAACCCCAATGGGAAAGTCAAATCCCATCAGGTAGCGATAAATAAATACGCCGGCAATCCAGATAATGGCATTTTTTAGATCAATTAACTTATTTTCATCGGTACTGACCTGTTTAAAGATAAAATAATCCGTCAATAGAATCGCAAACAGTGGCACAAACACCGAACCAATCAAATATAAAAAATCCTGATATTGCTCAATCGGGGTGATAATCGCCAGAATCACCCCGATCACACAGGTTGCCAGAACCACAGTTTTTTCTTTGACCTTTGAGGTTATGTTGATAAAGCTGATTCCGGCCGAATAAACATCCAGAAAGGCCGTCGTGACGGTGGAAAAAAGAATGATAATCAAAGCCACTACCCCAAGCCCCATGGTCGCCAATAAAACAAAGATATCTGTGGTACCGACATAAAGGGCGGCACCCAAACCGATGATATACATCCAGCAGCTGCCGATAAAGTAGCTAATTGAACTGATCCAGGCTCCTGACATTTTCCGCTCGGAAAACCGGGTATAATCAGCAATCAGCGGCAACCAGGATATCGGCATGATGGCACTGAGCTCGACCGCGCCCCCAAATGTCATCGTTCCTTCCACAACTGCGCTACCGGCGACCCCACCGAAAATCTGAAAACTTAAAATAATGGAGCCAATAAAGAGCAGCCCCACCGCGACAAAATTGAGCTTTTCGATATTTTTAAATCCCGCCAGAACCCAACCGGCAATGACGACTCCGATAATGATGCACCAGAGCATCGTATTCTCATAATTAAATACATTGAGGGTTACCCCGTCGATGGCTCTTGAAGCGGTAATCACCATCACTGCCGTCCACCCGATCAGCTGCAGAATATTCATGACCGAAAAAAAGTAGGATCCGTATTTTCCAAAGGAAATCCGGGACGACTCAATCGACGCCAACTTGCTTTGCGAACCAATATACCCGGCCAGAAAAAGAATCAGGGTTCCAATGATGTGGCCAATGATAATGGCCATCATCCCATCCTTCAGTCCCAATGGGGCAATCAGGGTTCCCGTCATCACCTCGGCAATGGAAATGGCCGCCCCAAACCATAACAGACTCAGACTTCGGTTTGACATTTTGTTTTCATTTTGCATATTTTATTCCTTTCGTTTTAAGACTGCACCCCTTACATTTAAAACACTTGCGGAATAAATCAGTTCACTGCTTTAATTTTGCTCGTGCCCAGTTTTTAAACAAAAAAAACTGAGCACGAATGCACAGTAGATTTACATGGTTTCCCTACGCCGGCATTATCCGTATCAGGTGCATGGGTCGAAGTAGCGATTTACTTCCTCTCAGCCTATATGCATAAGCTCCCCAACTCTTTAATTGTGATAAAGATTATCATACCGCCTGATTTTTGTCAACGGGATTTAACACTGAATTGGCTCCTGACAAAATCTTAATTTAACTTAAACTTAACCTCTTTCAAAGTTTGGCTAAAGGTTCAAGAACTAAGATAAATTCAAGAGATAAACATCTCCTCTTTTTCTTTTCATTCCTAATATAAAAAAACAGCGCGGTCATTCGGACCGGCTGTTTTTTTTATGTCTGCGTTATTGAAGTAAGTCTTGAGCTGCTTTTACACCATTTTCAAATCATAAATCGCTCCAGTCGGACATTTTTCCAGACAGGTTGGATTCGTGCATTTTGCCATGCAAATTTTCGGATCAACCACCGCCAGATTATTTTCAACCGTAATGGCGTCAAACAGACAGCTTTTTGTGCAAAGTCCGCAGCCCAGACAATCCACTGAACACAGTTTACGGGCGATCACACCCTTGTCCCGGGAATTACAGAGCACCGCCACCGGTGCGCCAATGGGAGTCATATGAATAATCTCCTTGGGACAAACGGTAGCACACTTCCCGCAGCCGGTGCATTTTTTTTCATCAACCAACGGCAAATGATCCTCGCCGAGCACCATGGCTCCAAAAGGACAACTATGAACGCAGGTGCCAAAGCCAACACAGCCATACTCACAGCCCTTTGGGCCGCCCTGAATCAGGCTGGCGGCAATGCAATCTTCCACGCCGGCATAATTATATTTTTTAATGGCATGGGTAATGGTATTTTTACATCGTACCTGGGCAATCCGCGGTTCAATTTCCGGAGCCGATTTCCCGGTTAATTCGGCCACCAGATCGGCCACCGGTTTTTTCCCGGGAATACATAAATTAGGGGCCACCTCCGGGTTTAAGACCACGGCCTCGGCATAGGCCATACAACCGGCATAACCACAGCTGCCACACTGCCCCTTGGGCAGAATATCATCGACAATATGAATCAGCGGATTCACTTCAATTGAGAATTTTTTGTCGGCAAATGCCAAAATCAGACCAAATACCAACCCGATTACGGTCATCACAATGACAACCATTATTGCTGTTTCCATCTCTGTCACTCCTCTACAATGTTATCATGCCAGAAAAACCGGTGAACGCCAGGGCCAGCATCCCTGCTAGTATAAAGGCGATGCCCAGTCCTTCAAGCGGTTTGGGGACATCGGCCAGTCGCAGTTTTTCTCTCAGGCTGGCCATTAAAACAATCGCCAGGGCAAAACCCAGCCCGGATCCCACCGCATAAACCACGCTTTTTAGGAACGAAAAGCTGGATTCCGCATTTAGCAGCGGTACTGCCAGAACAACACAGTTGGTGGCAATCAGCAGCAGATAAATTCCCCACATGTTATAAAGAGCGGGAGCCTGTTTTTTAATAATCATTTCCAGCAATTGAACAAAGCTGGCAATCAGCAATACAAACACCGCCGTTGTCATAAAGGTAATATTTAGCGGTTCCAGCACAAAATTGTAAACCACCCAGGCCAGCATTGAACTCAGAGTCATTACCGAAGTGACGGCCATCCCCATGCCAATTGATGCATTCAGGTTTTTTGACACGCCAAAAAAAATACATAGTCCCAGAAATTTTGTTAAGACGAAATTATTAACAATCACCGCACTGATAAATAAAGTAAAATATTCCATTATGCATCACCCTTTTTTGCTTCTGCTTTTTCCATATATTCGGTCAGCATTTTAAAACCGCCAACCAGATAGCCGATTAAGATAAAACCGCCGGCTGGCAAGATCATAATTAACGCCGGATCATACCAGTCGCCAATAACCGGGATCCCGAAAATCGATCCGGCTCCCAGTAGTTCCCGAATACAGCCAATCAGCAGCAGCGCCAGGGTGAAGCCGGCGCCCATTCCCAAACCATCAAAAAACGAGGGTATCACCGAGTTCTTTGAGGCAAACACCTCAGCCCGGGCCAGAATAATAGCAAACACCACAATTAACGCCAGGTAGATTCCCAGGGCCTTGTAAAGCTCTGGCGCAAAAGCCTGGAGCAACAGCTGCACCAGGGTTACGATGGTGGCGATGGAGGTAATATAAACCGGCACCCGGACCTTGGGGTTGACCAGTTTTCGGGTCAATGACACCACCACATTATTGGCGGTGATAACAAACATCACCGAAAGCCCCATTGTTAAGGCGGTAATGGCCGAGGCGGTGACTGCCAGCGCCGGACACAGACTGAGTGCCAGCACAAATATCGGGTTTTCCACAATCACGCCTTTTTTAAAGATATCCCATAAATTCTTCATCTTAGTTCTGTGCCTCCAAATATTCCATGACCTCTGTCTCAGCCGCCTTTACTCCTGCCGTAACGGCCCGCGAAGAAATGGTGGCCCCGGTGATGGCCTGGATATTCTCCGTATTGGTCGGATCTTTGGTCACGACCATGGCCTCTGCCGTTTTACCGCGGAATTGCTTTTTAAACTCATCTTTAGCCACGCTGTCGCCAAGCCCCGGGGTTTCATTGGCCGACAAGATCTGATAGTCAATTTCCTGACCCTCCGGCGATATCGCTACCAGCATTTTGATGGTGCCACCATAGCCCTTGGTGTCCTCTGGGATGACATAGGCTATCACCGCGCCGTTTTTGTTGGCAATAAACCAGTCGGTTTTTCCCTCTACTGGTGTAAATTTGTCCGAATCGGCCACCAGTTCCTGCATCATTTCAGTTTTGGTATTTTCGGTATTCTGCCGGGTGATCGGGGCAGTGAAAAAATAGGTCACCGCGATAATCGCGCCAGAAATAAAACAGGCGATGGCCAGATTGATGGCAATCTGAAAAATGGAATAGTGTTTGCTTCCATGTTCTTCTGTCATTTTACTTCCCCCCTCAGGCCAAATCGGACTGGCTGAACAAATCGGTCAATCAGCGGTGTGATGCTGTTCATCAATAAAATCGAATAACAAACGCCTTCTGGATAGCCACCCTTTAATCGAATCAGGACGGTGAGGATCCCCGCCCCTAAAGCAAAAATCACCTGACCTTTAATGGTAATCGGGATGGTGACCATATCAGTGGCCATAAAAAAGGCGCCGATGATCAGTCCTCCGGCCATCATGTGAAAAAGCGGATCGCCGGTAAAGAGTCCTGCCGGACCAAAGACCCAGGTCAGGATCCCCACCGTACCAACCATCACCACCGGCAGCTGCCAGTTAATATATTTTTTATAGATTAAAAAACACCCGCCCAGCAGCAGCAATACCGTCGAAGTTTCGCCGATGCTCCCGTTTCTGGTACCCAGGAAAAGGGCCTGATACATATCCGGGGCGGAACCAAAGGTTTCGATGAGCTTTTCATAGCCCTGCTGTTTTAAAATATTAAGAGGCGTCGCCGTTGATACCACATCCACCCCGGTGGTCATCTTACTCCACGTTGTCATCGCCACCGGCCAGGAAATCATTAATGCCGCCCGCCCGATATGGGCCGGATTAAAGATATTAAAGCCTAAGCCGCCCATGGCGTGTTTGGCGATGACAATAGCAATAAATGAACCCACAGCCGGCATATAAAAGGGAATCGTCGGCGGCAGACACATCGCCAGCAGCAGTCCCGTTAAACAGGCGCTGCCGTCACGAATGGTGATGGTTTTTCTTCTGATTTTCTGAGTCAGATATTCAAATAAAACCGCTGAACCCATCCCAATTAACAGCACCATCACAACCCGATAGCCAAAATTGAAGGCGCCAAATAGGGCGGCCGGCGTCAGGGCGATCATCACCGTCCACATTATTTTTGAAATAGATTCGTTATCACGAATATGGGGTGACATCGAAACATTAAATATTTTATCATTCATTGTTGTATCAACCATGATGCTCAACCTCGTTTTTCTTTCAATTTTGCAGCCGCATTCTGGGCTTTGCTGTATTTAACATACTGGACAATGTTGCGTTTGGCCGGACAGGCAAAGACGCAACTGCCACATTCGGCGCAGTCGAAAAGTCCGTAATCTTCCTTGGCCTCTTCATAAAGGCCACGCTCACTTAAAATGCTGAGCATACTGGGATTTAAACCCATCGGACAGGCATTAACACAGCGGCCACAACGAATGCATGAGGCTTCTTTGCCGGTATTGGCTTCCCCTTTGGCAATCGCCAAAATGCCCGACACGCCCTTAATAATGGGAATATCAATACTCGGTTCAGCCATCCCCATCATCGGTCCGCCCATTATTATTTTCTCCGGACGGGTTGAAAATCCATCACAAAACTCAATCGCTTCCCTAAAAGGTGTGCCAATTCGCACCCTGATATTTTTGGGGGATTTGATACTGCCGCCACTGACCGTCGTTACCCTCTGGATCAGCGGAATGCCCTGGGTTACAGCATCGCAGATGGCCGCCACGGTACCGACATTCTGGACCACCACGCCCACATCCATGGGCAGTCCGCCGGAAGGAATAATTCTTCCCGACACGGCATTGATGAGCATTTTTTCAGCTCCCTGGGGATATTTTGTGGGCAGTGCCACGACTTCCACCGGCAACCCGGCAAAAGCGGCGGTCATCTTTTCGATGGCATCTTTTTTATTATCCTCAATTCCCACCAGAGCTTTCTCTACCCCCAGGACTTTCATCGCGATTCTTACCCCGGTAACAATGCGGGGACCTTCTTCCAGCATCATCCGATGATCGGCGGTTAAATAGGGTTCGCATTCGGCGGCATTCAAAACCAGAAGATCGACATGCTTGTCTTTTTGTAATGTTGATTTAACATGGGTTGGAAAAGTGGCGCCCCCCATCCCGACGATTCCGGCGTCACTGATGATTTTCAATAATTGCGCGGATTCCAGTTGTTCCCAATTGCGTATCAGTGGAAGCCCTTCCAGCCATTCATCTTTTCCATCATTGCTGATGACAACCGCCTCGCATTTGCCAAAGATGGGATGGGGATGACTACCCACATCGATAACCTGTCCGGATATGGAAGCATGGACATTGCTGGAGACAAAGCCATCCGCTTCGCCAATCACCTGACCTTTTTTGACCAGATCCCCCTTTTTGACGATCGGGATACTGGCTGCGCCGATATGCTGTCTCATGGGAATAACCGCAAGCTCCGGCAACGGGAGCGTTTCGATCGGTTTTCCCGAAGTATAGGATTTGCTGTCTTTGGGATGAACCCCGCCGCGAAATGATTTAATCATCTTTCATACCTCTTTTTTTCCTTTGTTAATTTAATTGATCTATTTTGATTTGTTTGACCCGGTCAGACTAATTAAGAATTTTTGTGATCTCCGGCAGCAGCCTGTCATTTTTTTTCACCGCATGATCATAGCGTTTCATATAGACCACTGCGATGGCAAAGAAAATTATTCCGCCGCCAATTTGGCAGGCCAGGACATTTTGTCCCAGATTATCCCCAAGCACGCCACCGCCGATGGCGCCGGCCAAAATCGCCAGTAGCGGCAGGATATAAACCACAAAAGCTGCCAACAGCATGTTCGCTTCCTCGATTTCAAAAGCCACCCGCTGACCAACTTTGGCGTCAATGGGGTTTTGAACATCGACAACCATGGCGTTATCGCCAGGACAGACCCCACAGTTTTCGCAATCCCCGTGACGACTGGCCTTAACTTTTGCCTTGTTTTGACTGGTTTCGATGACAATTCCGGTCTCTTCTCTACGCATTTCGCTTCACTCCAACATTCTACTCGATTTATTATGTATTCCCGCCAGTTCATTGCATTTATTTCTCGTAAACAATAACTTAATTTAACTTTATATTATTGTTCCGGTCAGAGTATCGGCCTTTTTTATCAACTTTCTTCTTATTAAATAAGGCGTTCTTATTTTGGATTTTTCGGGGCCTCAAATCGAACTTAATTATACATTCAAAAAATTGAATTACAATAGGAAATATGGAATTTATCCGAGGTTGTATTTCACCCTTTAACACCGCTATACCAGAGTAATAATTCACCCTTTCTTGATGACTTTACGAAAATTCATTAAAACGTTTACTTAAAGTTAAAAACAGAACCGGATTTTTTTTAACCGGATTTTTTCGGCTTGTTTCTGAGATAGTATAAATATTAACAATCAAGAATCTCGTTCTCATCTTTAAACTGAATATTAGCGAATTTTTACCCTCGAAGTTTCACCAGGTTAATTGAATAGAAAAAAAGTCTGCGCAGTTTTCCGGCCTTTTCAGTTCAACTTCGCTATTTATTTAACAAAGTTTATGTTTTCTTAAATAATTTGCCCTTTTTTTATTAAAGCTTTCTTTCATACTTAAGATTCAATTGTCATAATATAGCTAATGTGATCTGATCACGGACTTAAAAATGAGCTTTTGGTACAATAAAAAAAACCTTAATTGATTTATTTCATTAAGGTTGGTCTGATCCTGATCCAAACGAGGAGGCTAAATGGATTATTTTATTGCATTTCTGGAAGGAATTATCACCTTTATATCCCCTTGTCTCTTGCCGATGCTGCCCATTTACATCTCCTATTTTGCCGGACAAACCCCTGGCAACAATAATCGCACCGCGGTCATCAATGGCTTAGGCTTTGTTCTCGGCTTTACGGTGATCTTCGTTTTGCTTGGCGCTTTTGCCGGAAAAATCGGCAGTGTGTTGATTGAATACAGCACCATTGTCAATGTGATCGGCGGCATCATTATCATCCTGTTTGGCTTGAATTTTATGGATCTGCTGAACATCCCCTTGCTAAATACCAACCGCCAGATGAACCTCGATCATTCGCATCCCGGTTTCTTTTCGGCATTGCTTTTTGGGATCGTCTTTTCCATCGGCTGGACGCCCTGTGTCGGCGCTTTTCTGGGCTCGGCCCTGATGATGGCAGCCTCCAGCGGTGATACACTCAAGGGTATTTTGATGCTGTTATCATTTTCCCTTGGACTTGGTATTCCCTTTGTGGTTTCGGCCCTTTTGATTGATCGGATGAAATCCACCTTTGATTTTATCAAACGGAATTATCAGGTCATCAATCGAATTTCCGGCGGACTGTTGGTTGTCATCGGACTGCTGATGGCTACCGGGCTGCTGGGCTATTTTCTGTCACTTTTAACTTTTTAAGGAGTATCTCATGACTAAACAAACCAAAACAATTCTCGGTATCGTCGTCTTTGCCGCCTTTCTGGCCATCGTTTATTGGGGCTACAGTGCCTTGTCGCAAAGCTTTAATCCCCAAACGCCGGCCGCAAACAGTACCGACTCAGCGCCGACCGATGAGCTCCAGGCAGCTCCAGATTTTACGGTCTTTGATCAGGCCGGCAAGCCGGTCAAGCTGTCTGATTTTGCCGGTAAACCGGTGGTCCTCAACTTCTGGGCCTCCTGGTGTCCACCCTGTAAAAGCGAAATGCCCCATTTCAACACCGTCTATCAAGATCAAAAAGATGAGGTCGTCTTTCTGATGATTGATCAGACTGACGGACAACGGGAAACAAAAGCAAAGGGACTTCAATACGTCGCCGATCAGGGCTTCGACTTCCCCATTTATTTCGATACCGAACTGGAAGCCAGCACCGCCTATGGCATCTCATCGATTCCCACCACCCTGTTTATTAACCCCGCGGGTAAAATTGTCAACGGCTATCGTGGTGCCATTGATGAAGCCACCCTGCGATCCGGCATCGAATCAATAAAAAATTAGGAGACGGCTATGATATTAAAAACAATCGTTGGAACAATTATTGGTGGCGCTTTGGGGCTGCTCTATTACAAACTGGTGGGCTGCCCCAACGGCAGCTGTCCGATTACCGCCAAACCCCATCGAACTGCCATTTACGGAGCCATACTCGGCTTTATGATCAGCTCTTCATTTTAAGACAAAAAGAAAAACGATTGATTATCATATCAACCGTTTTTTTGTTTAAATATAATCTGAGAAATAAATTTTCTCATTGGCGATGACACTTTCCAGAATAGCAACCGTTTTTTTGCTGGCCTCCAGCCGTTCAATTTGCTGCAGGTAGGTGGGTCGCTTATAACCAAGTAGCATACAGGTTAAAATACCGATTTCCAGTTTGACCCTGTTTTCTGAGGGTTCATCAATTAAAACCGGGGCCTCACCGGGACTGAACTTGACCGTAAAACTGCGATTATTCCACTCCAGCACGGTGTCGATAATGTCAAAGGTCACCGACTCATTGATTTCAGTGTTGGAAAAGTGATACTGCTTGAAAAACCCTTCAAAATCCACAATTCGCGCCATAATATAGGGACGGATGGTTTCTTTCATATCGCTGTCGCCGAATAAAAACGATACCGTATGATTATTGTAATTATTACCAACCACCTCATTGATCATCGATTCATGGGCGGCAATATAACCCCAAAGCCCTTTTCGGGCTTCCTGATTCATGTAGACCATCTCTTTGACCTGAAAAACATCGTTTTCGATCAGATAAACCAGATAACCCCGGGGCCGATCATCTTCACCATAATAAATGGCGGTCGTGACATCTTCCACATCCCAGCGCCAGTATTCCTCCCAAACCAGTTCATTGCGAATCAGACAGCCATGGGTTTGTCTGGCAAAGGTGTCATGAAGGGCGATCAGATCAGGACTGTTTTCCTTGACCCGTTTCACCCGTCCTGGTACATCGATATCCCGGGGCAACTGATTGTCCCGGATATGAAAGGTCATCTTATCGGAAACAACCTCCCAGCCCTTATGACGATAGAGTGGGTGTGAATAGGGGAATAAAAATGAAATACACTGGTTGCGTCCGTACATGGTTTCCAGGCTTTTTTTCATCAGCCCGGACATCAGCCCCAAGCCCATGTATTCCGGATAGGTAGCCACTCCGGTAATATATCCCATCTCATAGATGCTGCCACTGATATTGACCTGAAGTGGATAAACGGCGATCTGAGCTGCCAGCCGCCCGTCCTCAAACCAGCCAATGACCTCCGCTTTTTCCAGAATCGGAAATTTCGACCGCTTAATCTCATCATGTTTCCAACCCACTTTTAACAGCTGTTCATCGGTCACCTGAAAAGCATACCTCAGAATATCATTAAACTGGGTTAAGTCCTTGGCTTCCAGTCGTTTTAGTTCCAGATCTTTTCTTATTTCTTTATTCATTGAATCCTCCTTGCCTCGATGCCTTATCGTACCACTTTATACCCTAATTTTTAAAGTAGAATCAAAATAATTATGCTATACTATTACTCAAACGATAGACGAGGTATTAAAATGTTAAAAGAAGCCGATCTGACCTTTATCGAAACGGTCCTGACCTTTTGGGACCACTTAAATCCGCATCAGAAAACCATGCTTTTGGAAAACGCCATGCCGGTAAAATATAACCGCGGTGAAAATATTCACCGCGGCGAAAATGATTGTGTCGGGGTATTACTGATCAAAAGCGGCGAATTGCGCACCTATATTTTATCCGAAGACGGCCGGGATATCACCCTTTACCGACTGGGACCCGATGAAATCTGCATCTTATCCGCTTCCTGCATCCTGGAAAATATTACCTTTGATGTTCATATTGATGCCGAAAAAGATTGCGAAGTGCTTTTGATCAAGTCCTCTGTCTTCCAGCAGATTTGCACCGAAAACATCTATGCCGAAAATTTTTCTTATAAATCAATGATCGATCGTTTTTCGGACGTGATGTGGGCGATGCAACAGATTCTCTTTATGAGTTTCGATAAACGCCTGACCATCTTCCTGCTGGACGAGGTAGCCCGCACCGGTTCGAACACCATTGTGATGACCCATGAACAAATTGCCAAATATGTCGGTTCCGCCCGGGAAGTAGTTTCCCGAATGCTGAAATACTTTGAAAACGAGGGTTACGTCAACCTGTCTCGGGGTAAAATTGAAGTCATCGATAAGGTCCAGTTAAAGGAAATTATTTAGCGCCTCAAAAATTCAAACCCGAATGCCTCCAAAAAATAAAAGAGCAACTGATTTCTCGGTTGCTCTTTTTGTGGCTATTCAGCTACTAAATCTAAAATATCTGCTTTGGATTTTGCTCCCACGGCTTTTTTCACCACAACTCCGCCCTTGACTACTGCCAGAGTTGGAATACTCATGACCTTAAACTCAGCGGCAAGTTCCTGTTGTTCATCGACATTTATTTTCCCGACTTTTAAAGTGAACACCTCATCGGCAATTTCATCAATGATGGGAGATACCATTTTACAGGGACCGCACCATGGTGCCCAAAAATCCAGCAATACCGGTTTATCTGAATTGATTACTTCCTGTTGAAAATTATCTTTCGTGATTGTTACTGCGCTCATATCTTTAATCTCCTTAATCGTTAATTTGTATATCTTTATTATAACCATTTTTGATTAATACTCCGTAACTTAATCACAAAACAAAGGCCTTTTTAAACTTATTTAACAATGACATTATTAGGTTAAAACCTATCAAATAAAGTACAAAATCCGTTCTAAAAAACTTTGAGCACTGTTTTTTCGAGACCTTCTTTGCTAAACTTCAGCGACGCATTGATTTCCGCACCCAGCAAAAATATGATACTGCTCAAATAGATCCAGGTAAGTAAGGCAATGACACCACCCAGGCTACCATAAACCGCTGCGTAATTGCCGAGATTGTCAGCATAAAAAGAGAAGCCCATCGAGACGATGATCCAGCTGATAGCGGCAACAACGGCACCAGGAAGCACCTCTTTAAACGTTAAACGACAGCTTGGGGCACTGTAATAAAGCGATACAAAAACAATCATAATTGCTAAGATGGCAATAACAAATCTCAGATATCCCCAAATCATTGTAAATGTCTCCGAAAAACCTAACCAGCCAAAAACCTTTGAACCCAGAATACCGCCAAAAACAATGAGAATCATCGAACCGATGATAACAACGCTCAGTTCAAGCGTGATCACTAATGAAAGCAGACTTTTTTTCCATATAGGTCTTGTTTCTTCCTGATCATAAGCTCTGTTGACGCCACGTATGAGATAGCTGACCCCAGCGCTGGCTGACAACAATGCGAATAACACTCCAAAAGTCAGCAAGGCACTGCTCCTGTTTTTAATGGTCTGATCAATGATCGCATTGAGAATTTTAGACGCATCTGCGGGCATTAGCGCATAAAGAGGCTCAATCTGACTTTGAAAATCCAGCAACGGAATGAAGGTAATCAGCGTAATCAAAAAGATCAAAAACGGAGCAATCGACAGGAGCAAAAAATAAGTTATTTGTGCGCCCACTGAGAGTAAATCATCATTCATAAATCTGGCAAACAGATCTTTAAGCAGTTTAATAAGGTTATCTTTCTTCATGTTGTACCTCCTAAGAAAATGATCATCCCTTCATCTGAGACTCAACTCCAGAAAAACTATGATATTAGTATCTTTCTTAATACGTACCCATAACCCCGAAAACTTATCATAAATACTTATATAGAAGGGGTATTTTGATTAGACCTGAATTTATAGGGTATCATATATCTATACGCATATATGCAAAGAAAGGAACAGTATGATTAAGATCTAATTCTTAGATTATACTAAATCGGTATGATGAACGATACTCTTGAGGGTCGTGTCAAATGAAAGCGCCGCCGTAGATTTTGTTCAAGACGCATTTATTAACGCCGCAAAAACCCGCCAATGGGATCGGGAAAAATCAGTACGAACCCTGGCATAACAATAAATTAAAAACCGCAAAAATCGCTTCGCATAACCATTTGTGAGGCGGTTTTTTTACTCACATTAATGTTTTTTCATTCAAAGAGATTTTAAAATGTATCTTAAAAGGAGAGCGAAATGTTCAAGAAAAGAATTGTAATTTTGGTGTTCGGTATTTGTATAGTCGGTTTGTTAAGTGGGTGTACCAGTGTAAAATCGGGAACAGCGACCTACGACAAGATTAAGACGAGTGGAGAAATGACATACGCGATGACTGGTGCCTACCCACCATTTAACTATATTGGTGAAGATGGCGTCGTGACAGGCTTTGACATTGATATCGCCAACGCCATCGCTAAAAAAATGGGCGTTGTTGCAAAGCCCATTACTTCCGATTGGGATGGGATTATTGGCGGCCTTACCGGCAATCGATTTGATATGATTATTGGGAGTATGACAATTACTGATGAGAGACGGACACAGGTTAATTTTACAGACCCTTATTATTATGATGGCGCCCAATTTTTTGCAAAAAAGGGATCAAGTTTAAAGAGCATTGGCGACTTAAAGGAAGGAAAAGTAGGCGTTGTCACAGGAACAACTTTTCATGATTATTTAAGCGGACTGGATAATATCGGTGAAATTGTTCAGTTCCAAAGTGAAGTGGATACCTTTAAAGCTCTGGAACAGGGAAGATTGGATGGATTAGTCACAAGTAAAGTCGTCGGTGCCCGAGCGCCAATAGACTTTGGCGTTGAAATTGAGCCGATTGGCGAATTGCTTTATGCGGAAGAGCTTGCTATCGCTATCAGAAAAGAAGATACAAAATTGCTAGAAGAAGTGAATAAAGCCTTAAACTCAATCATCGAGGATGGAACATATGAAGAAATTAGCAATAAATGGTTTGGAATGAACATTCTGCAAAAATAAGTTTCCTTTATTTAAAAAAATCTTTTTATCCACGGATCATCCACTCTAAAAGGCTGGCATCGTAAATCTTTACTATATTCAGTTCGATTCGTTTTTTGTCCATACTACTATGATCAGACTGTCGTGGTAGTCTTTGCGGATGGACAACAATTTTTTGTAAGCAGGAGAAGTTTTATATGGATTTATTCGCAAATATTATAACATTTTTTACAACCGTCGCAACCTTTGCCCCCAAATTTATACCAGGTGTTTGGCTGACCTTGGAATTAGCTTTCTTTTCAATCTTAATTGGTACCATTATTGGTCTTTTCGTTGCCGTTATGAAGCTGACTCAAAATAAATTATTAATCAGTATCATGAATATCTACATTACGATTATTCGGGGAACGCCACTTTTATTACAATTATATTTTATCTTCTATGGACTGCCAGCCATCGGCATCATGCTTGACAGTTTTCCTTCTGCCGTGTTGGGACTGGCACTCCATAGTGGGGCCTATATCAGCGAAATTTTCAGAGGTGCGATTGAATCTGTTGATTATCGGCAACGGGAGGCGGCACGATCTTTGGGCATGACAAGTTGGCAAGCCACGAGAAGGATTATTTTACCACAGGCTTTCAAACGCTCAATACCAGCTCTGGGAAATCAGTTTATTATGGCCGTAAAAGATTCTTCTCTGGCCAGCGTTATCACCATTACCGAAACCATGTTGTTGGCAAGACAATTTGGGGCAGCTACCTATAATGTTTTTCCTATTTTTTTTACTGCTGGTGCCTATTATTTAATTATTACGATTATCCTAACAAAGCTACTTAGTAAATTAGAAATCAAACTAAAAATAAATGAGAGGTAACTGAATGAGTATGATCCGCATTAAAAATCTTCATAAATCGTTTGGCGATATTGAAGTATTAAAGGGCATTAACTTGGCCGTCAATGAAAGTGAAGTCGTTTGTCTTATCGGTCCCAGCGGTTCTGGTAAAAGTACGCTGCTTCGGTGTATTAATTTTCTTGAAAAGAAAACTGCCGGAGAGATTTGGATAGATGAAGAATTAGTTCAGGAAAAGAAAATTAATGAAATTCGTCAAAAAGTTGGGATGGTTTTTCAACATTTTGACTTATTTCCCCATATGACGGTTATTCAAAATGTAATGGAAGGGCCGGTGACCGTAAAAAAAATGCCTAAAAGTCTGGCCCGAGTTCTGGCAATGGATCTTCTTGAAAAAGTGGATCTCAAAGAAAAGGCCAATGAATATCCTGATATGTTGTCAGGCGGTCAGCAGCAAAGGGTGGCTATCGCACGATCTCTTGCGATGGAGCCACGTGTCATCTTATTTGATGAACCGACATCGGCCCTAGATCCCGAATTGGTTGGAGAAGTCTTAATCGTCATGAAGAACCTTGCCAAAGAAGGCCGAACCATGATCGTTGTAACTCATGAAATGGGGTTTGCAAAAGAGGTCGCCGATCGCGTGATTTTTCTTGATGATGGGATTATCATCGAAGAAGGAACCCCTGAAGAAATATTTGATCACCCCCAGCACGAAAGATTGCAAATTTTTCTGGGAAAATTTTAAAGGAGTTTAAAATGTTGACGATCCCCTTAACTCACTCAAACTGGGCTTGATACATCTGCCAATAACTACCGCGCTTTTCCATCAGATCTTCGTGGGTTCCCTGTTCCACCACATCGCCCTGATCCACCACCAGAATCAGATCGGCATTCTGGATCGTTGATAGCCGGTGGGCGATAACAAAACAGGTTTTATCTTTCATCAGCTGACGCATGGCCTCCTGGATCTTTTTCTCGGTGCGGGTATCGACGTTAGAAGTGGCCTCATCGAGAATCAGCATTTTGGCATCCAACAGCATCGCCCGGGCGATCGTTAAGAGCTGCTTTTGCCCCTTGGAAATATTGGTTCCTTCATCACTCAAAATGGTTTCGTAGCCATGGGGCAGATGCTCAATGAATGAATGGATACGGGCCGCCTTGGCCGCCTGGATCACCTCAGCCATGGTGGCATTTTCTTTGCCATAGGTCAGGTTTTCATAGATCGTGCCATGAAAAATCCAGGTATCCTGAAGTACCATAGCGAATGATTTTCTCAGGCTGTCCCGGGTCAGCTCCCGGACCTCATTGCCATCGATATAAATATTCCCGGCTTCGGTGTCGTAAAAGCGCATCAGCAGATTAATGATGGTGGTTTTTCCGGCCCCGGTCGGGCCGACGATGGCAATCAGCTTGCCCGCCTCTGCCTTCAGACTGAGGTTTTTGATAATCACCTGATTGGCATCATAGCTGAAACGGACATTTTCCAGCTCGATATCGCCATTGACACTGGTCAGCGCGGTCATCTTTTTAGTGTCCCTGGCCTCAGACAGTTCATTTAGTAAGGCGAAGACCCGCTCCGCCGCCGCCAGCGATGATTGCAGATCGTTCATGATATTGGCCATTTCATTAATCGGCCCCGAAAACTTGCGGGAGTACAGCACAAAGGATGAAATCTGCCCGATCGACATCGCTCCGGCCAGATATAATAGCGCCCCAAAGACACTGATGCAGGCCAGCGAGACATTGTTGATAAAATTAATGGTCGGAAAAATCATACTGCCATAGTATTCGGCCTGATAATAGGCATCCACGGCTTGTTTATTCTTAATATTGAATTTCCCAATCGTATGCTCTTCCTGGTCATAGATTTTTAAGGTCTTTTGACCCGACACCATTTCCTCCACGAAACCATTGAGCTCCCCTAGTTTTCGGGATCGCCGGCTAAAAAGGGGGCGGGTCTTTTTAACCAGATAGCGGGACATAAAGATCGACGCCGGGACCGTAAAAGCAAAAATAATCACCAGTTTGGGCGAGATCGCCAGCATCATCAAAAATGATCCCAGGACGGTAATGACTGCTGAGGATACCTGAATCAGGTCACTGGAAATAGAACTGTTCACAGTATCAATGTCATAGGTAATCCGGCTGATGACATCGCCGGTCTGGTGCACATCAAAATAACCCACTGGCAGATCCAGCAGTTTATTGAAGACATCCTTGCGCATGGCATAGGTAACCTGACGGCTGACCCGAATCATCAGCACTTCCAGAACATAGGTCAGGCCGGCTGAGCCGATATAAAATACCACCATCCAGGAGGTGTAATAAAATACCTGACTGAAATTGACCTTACCGGTTCCCAATTCAATGGCATCAATGGCGTAACCGGAAAGCAGTGGCCCCACCAGGGCCAGCAGGTTGCTCCCGATGGTTAGGACGATAGCGGCAAACAACCGCCATTTATAGCGCATCAAATAGCCACCCAACTGAATCAGGGTGCCTTTGCGGTTTTGCGGTTTCTCAAATTTTTGTGATCGTCTCATCTCAGGACACTCCCATCTGGGAATAGCTGATTTCCCGGTAGACATCGCAGCTCTTGATCAGATGCTTATGCTTGCCGTAGCCGATGACCGCACCGTTTTCCAGCACCAGGATATGATCGGCATGGCGGATCGAACTGACCCGCTGAGCGACAATCACGATGGTGGTGTCGTTAAAGTGCTTTTTGATGGCTTTGCGGAAGTCGGCATCGGTTTTATAGTCCAGCGCGCTTGATGCATCATCTAACACCAGTATTTCCGGGCGGGCCGCCAGGGCTCGGGCAATCAGGATCCGCTGTTTCTGACCGCCGCTGAGATTGGCTCCTTTTATGGTCAGTTGTTCCTCGGATTTGTCTGATTTTTCATCCACAAATTCGGTAGCCCCGGCACAGTCAATCGCCGCGACAATGTCCTGATGGGACAGATTTCTGCCCAGATCAATATTCTCCTCAATGGTGGCTTCAAAAATCATATCATTCTGAAAGGCCACCCCGAATTTTTTATGCAATTCCCGGGGATCCATGGATCTGACATCACGACCAGCAATAGTGATCGTCCCCTGGTCGGCATCGTAAAGCCGCATCAGCAGGTTTAGCAGGGTGGTTTTCCCGGCGCCGGTTTCGCCGATAATTCCCAGCGTTTCGCCTTTGGCCAGGGCAAAAGAAATGTTGGTCAGATTAGGTTCTGCTTTATTATACGAAAAGGTAACATTTTGAAATTCGATAAAGGCGCCCTTTTTAACAGCTTCCGTCGATTCGGCCACTTCCACCACTGCCAATGTATCAACACTATCCAGGGCCTGAACGATCCGATCGGCCGAAGCCGTGGCCTTTGGCCACATCTCAAATAATTTTGAAATGGCTACAACGGCATGCAGAATAATCGTGAAATACGTCATAAAGGCCAGGATGATTCCCACTTCTGAGGTGCCGTTATTAACGCCATAGGCCCCCATTACCACAACCCCAACCAAACCCAGATTGAGACAGATATTCATGGCCGGCGAAATCACCGCCACCGTCATCCGGGCTTTTTTCTCCTGATTCACGACCTTGGTGTTAATGGCATCAAAACGCCTTTTTTCATAATCCGTTTTGGACAGGGCCTTAATCACCCGGATCCCGTTGATATCTTCGCGGACCACTCTGACAAAGCCGTCAAAAGCCTGTTGCAGCCCGGCAAAAAGCGGCATGCTTTTTCTTGAAACCAGGGTAATCAGCACCGCCATGATCGGCATAATCCCAATCAGCACCGTTGCCAGACCCGGATCCAAAGTCATCGTGACAATGATGCCACCAACCAGCATAATCGGGGCCCGAACGCCCAGTCTCTGGATGCGAATGATCATCTGGTGAATAATGTAGGTGTCTGATGTTAAACGCGAAATCACCGATGGTTTAGTCAGGGTGTCCATCTGCTGATTGGAAAAATACATCACCCTGGCAAACAGATCATGGCGGATCACCTCGGTGGCATCGCTGGCCACCCTGGCCGCCATCCGATTGGCAATAATATTAAAGACCATCCCGATGATGGCACAGACCACCATCACACCACCCCAGTAAAAAATTGGAGCTTTATCATTTAAAGGAATCACCTGATCAATAATATAGGCCAGAATCGAGGGAATAATCAAATCCATGATCGAACCGGTAAATTTAAAGAATACCCCAAAGGCCATCCGGCCATAGTAGGGCTTTAAGTATGCTGTGATGATTCGTTTCATTTACCTATCCTCCTCGCTCCTGAAATTCATTTCGTTTATTAATTCTTCGATATTAAAATAGGACTGCCTATATTTTAACGTTTTTTTATGATTAATCCAGCTTTTTTTGCTGAATCCGGTAAACTGAAAAAAGCAACCCCTTATTCAGAGATCGCTTGAACAACTATGACTGCTGATCAGGTTTTTCCAGATCCAATAGCTTTCTTTTGAGATGAAGCCCGCCACCATACCCGACTAAGCGGCCATTGGCACCAATCACCCGGTGACAGGGAATAATGATGGAAATGGGATTCTTGTTGTTGGCGCCACCCACAGCTCGGCAGGCTTTGTCATTGCCGATGGCCCGGGCAATATCCTGATAGCTGCAGACCGCTCCGTAGGGAATATCCTGGAGGGCTTTCCAGACCTTTTGCTGAAAGTCGGTGCCCTTTGGGGATAGCGGCAAATCGAAGCTTTGTCGTTTCCCGGCAAGGTATTCCTGGAGTTCCTGATAGGCTCTTTTAATAAGCGGTGTCTCTCGACAATTAACCCCGACCGGCAAGTATTCACTAAAAATCAGACCGGTAATGGCAGTTCCATTCTCCGTCAGAACAATTTTCCCCAATTGGGTTTGATAACAAAATCCACTTTCCATCAATTTTCCCTCTCTTTATACTTCTATGCCGCGCAAACTATTTCATCGGAGCATTTGGGTCGCCTAGACCCCCCCAATGAATTCCCCATTACCGGTCATTTAGCTATTCTTCATCCTGTTGCCGCAATAAATATTCTGCCATGGCAGCATCTCCCAGTGGTCGGCTCATCAGGTAGCCCTGAATCCAGTCACAATTTTTATCTTTGAGAAAATCAAACTGGGAAATTTCCTCCACTCCTTCAGCCACCACCTGGATGCCAAGACCATGCACCATCTCAATGATACTGCCCACAATCCGATTGTTTTTTTCGCCCTTTTCAATCGATGCAATAAAGGAGCGATCAATTTTGAGCACATCAATGGGCAACTGCAACAGATAGCTCAGTGAAGAGTAGCCGGTTCCAAAATCGTCCAGCGAGATTAATACCCCAAACTCCTTTAAGTCACTTATGATTGCTATCGCCTGTTCCATATTGCCAATAAACACCGACTCCGTAATCTCAATGGTCAGTCTTTCCGGTGGTGTGCCTGCTTCCTGGATCACAGCCTTGACTCCGGCCAGAAAATCCGGTCGCTTCATTTGTACGGCCGAAACATTAACCGCAATGTGGATATCCATGCCATACTGTTCCCGGACTTCCCGGATTTTTCCGCAGGCCTGTCGCAGCACCCATTCCCCCAGCTCACCAATGAGGCCAATTTCTTCGGCCATGGGAATAAACTCAGCCGGTGACACCAGCCCCCGACCCGGAGCATCCCAGCGCAGAAGAGCTTCAAAGCTCGCTTTTTTTTGATCCTCCACATCGACAATGGGCTGATATTCCACAAAAAACATTTCTTTTTCAAAGGCTTCAATCATCTGGTTTTCCAGTTCCATCTTATAAAGCACTTCGGTCTTCATTTCTTTTCGGTAAAACTGAATACAATTTTTCCCCATCGCCTTGGCCTTGTACATGGCAGTATCCGCAGCTTTTAGCAGATCACTGCTGTTACTGGCATCCACCGGCCAAATGGCAATGCCAAAACTGGCGGTAATGATTGCGGATTTGTCATCCAGCTTGAAGGGATTTCCCAACAGATTCAGAAGTTTTTGAATATCCCCCAGAATCTTTTCGTCAGAAATCTGGCGGCGAACGAGAATCGCCAGTTCATCCCCGCCCAAGCGGCCCAGCAGATCCTTGTCATCCATGGCATTTCTTAACCGGATGGTGACCTGTTGCAGCAACAAATCTCCGGCACCATGGCCCATTGAATCGTTGATTTTTTTGAAATTGTCCAGATCAATGAAGACCAGGGCAAAGTGATGGGGGTTTTCTTTGTTCAAATCAATCATCAGATCAATCTGCTCCAGGATCATCTTCCGATTGGGCATTCCGGTGAGGGTGTCGGTATAGGCCAGGAACTCTAATCGTTCCTGATTGGCTTCAATCTCAGTATTATAGAGAAACAGCAATTCATTCTGAGCTTTGAGCTGCTGATGATGGGCAATTACGTCATCATACAGTAGGTTGAGGTCTTCCTTCTGACTGACGGTATCGGCATAAATGGCTGATTTTTTCAGAATGATCTGTTGATAAATCTGGTTGGAGACAACACTGGCCACAATAATACACAAAAGCACAACCATGAGGGTTAGGTTAAAAGCATCATCAATTTGAATCGATGCCGTCGGATAATAAAACTGACTGGCCGTGAAAAAAATGGCCCCTGCGATGATCATGTAGTAAAACAACGTCCGCTGAATCATCATATTGGACATGATGATCATGATCAGGATGATCATCCAGAAAATAATAGTAAACCGTTCATAATAAGCCAGATAGGTCGCCAGCAAACCAAGCAGCAGGGCGATACTCATTAAATGGATTTTCAACCGCTTTGACTGTTTTAAGCGAATCAGGATCATCAGAAAAAGACCGCAGAAAAACAGGGTACTGGTGACGCTCAACACCCGAACCGGGGGCTCCTGCCAGTACGTGCCAATGATCCCACTGACTACCGCCGCCATCAGAAGCATTGGCCCCAGCATCGACAACATCAAAATTGTTTCGTTTTCTTTAATTTGCTCCAGATTATCGGATTCGGCAATGCGATTAATTATTTTTTCAAAATAAAATTGAATGGTTTTAATAAAAATCACCCCTTTTTCGGCGCAACAGTGACTGTATTTTAGAAATACTTTTTTTTCTAAATAGAAGTCATTCTAGATCTTATTATACCCTAATTCAACCTAAATACAAAAATATGATCAACAAAAAAGCAATCCTTATTAAAGATTGCTTTTTTTCTGCATATAACGTAAAGACAGTTCGGTCATTATATTCATGAGCAGCACTATCAGTATTTAATTACGCCCAGCGCCTCTAAAATTGAACTGATGAGGATCCCAATAATACACAGTGGTGCAATATACTTAATCATAATGATAAATAGTTTTTCCCGTTTAAAGGATGAGGACAGTTTGACCTCGTCGGTTATGATCTTTGTTTCCAGTACATGACCAACAAGAATACAGGTGAAAAAGGCCCCCACTGGCATCAAAATGGAGTTCGTAATAAAATCAAAGAAATCCAGAAAATTAAATCCAAAAATGTGCACATCACTCCATATCCCCTGTCCCAATGAAGATGGTATCCCCACCAGAATTGCCAGCAGCGCGATAATGAGGACCCCTTTTTTTCTTTCCCATTTAAACTGATCGCAAACAGTTGCTACCACCGCTTCCATCAGCGAAATGGAAGAAGTCAGCGCCGCAAATAAAACCAGCAAGAAAAAGACGCCCCCCATTACACTTCCAAACGCCATGGTTTCAAACACCTTGGGCAGGGTGACAAACATCAAACCTGGTCCCTTGTTGAGCGCTGTTGGGTCTCCACCAGAAAAGGCGAAAACGGCGGGGATGATCATAAACCCTGCTAATATGGCAATGCCGGCATCAAACCATTCGATTTGCTTGACCGAAACTTCAAGATCATCTTTTTTACTGAGATAAGAACCATAGGTTACCATGATCCCCATGGCCAGGGATAAGGAGTAAAACATCTGTCCCATGGCGGCCAAAACTGCCTGAAAGCTGAAATTTGCCAAATCCGGGTAAAGGAAATACCAAACTCCGGCCATGGCACCAGGCTGCATAATCGAATAGATCGACAGAAAAACTGACATCACAATCAAAACCGGCATTAGTATTTTGCTGGCTTTCTCAATGCCGTCCTTGACCCCTCTGATTACCACAAAGGTAGTGGCCAGAACAAAAATAGACTGCCAGACAATCGGCTCAACCGGTTGGGCTATATAGCCCGAAAAATAATCCCCGCCAGCAGTTACCACTCCGCCACCGGTTGCAAAAACAACAAAATATTTAATCACCCATCCCCCAATAACACTGTAATAGGGTAGAATCAGAAACGCCACCAATGAGGCAATAATGCCCACAAAACTGAATCGTTTATCTAATGCCCGATAGGCGCCCACGGGGCTAAGCTGGGTTTTTCGACCAATGGCCAATTCTGCCGTCATAATTGCAAACCCCAGGGTTACCACAAAAATCAGGTAGATCACGACAAAGAGCCCACCACCATATTTTGCCGCCAAATAAGGAAATCGCCAGATATTCCCCAGCCCCACTGCCGATCCGGCAGCAGCCAACACAAACCCTATTTTACTTGAAAACTCACTACGTTTATCCACACCAATTCCTCCAACCGTTTCTATTTCAATTATCTTTTTTGAGCGTTTCCCGCTCTCGTTTTCACAGCGAGTCCCAAATAAATTCGCACCTTACTATTTTAACCGTTTTGAAAATTTTTTCCAGTACTATTTTTTAACAATCCCTTTTGACTGCAGCGATTTCTGGATATTACGGGGTGGCAGAGCCACCCAATCTCCTGAAATAGAGCCAGATGATCCGTTGTACGGAGCCACTGCTCCGAAAGAGGGAGCCAGTGCCTAAATGGCTCCCATATTGCTTGAATTA